>Ga0209175_10000189_pt1 | contig 43660 bp, 62 predicted proteins | sample JI91814C2DNA_FD_187506 | JGI IMG/M metagenome (GOLD analysis project Ga0209175, IMG submission 187506) | Wastewater effluent complex algal communities from Wisconsin, to seasonally profile nutrient transformation and Carbon sequestration -... | ecosystem: Engineered > WWTP > Effluent > Algae...
CACAGGCATGGGGCTGCCGAAAAAGATTTCCGACTACACGATTGAGGAGATAAGGAATCTAGCAATTCAGCAGCCTGTGCATAAATATGCGCATCCTCTACCGTGCCCAGCACCTTCAAGCTTTCTCACTCAGTATTTGCTGGCACCCACCCCTTCGCCCTCATCCAAGAAATCAAAGGTCAAGGAGCTTAACCAGGGTGAGACTTTAGAAGACATCTCGCTTACCTTCAAAAATTTCGCAGACAAAAAGTGTGTGAATCAAATGCTTGAGGGTACCGTGCTTCCTCAGTTTAACCGCCACGACATCGAGCTTGCCTTGGCGGTCGAGATGCGACAGCAAGGGAAGACTTTATCCGAGGCGCTGGCAGTCATGTCTGAGTGGGCGCTTAAGGTGTACAACTCAGAACCTGATCGAGCAAAAGATGTTGAACGCCAAGTCAGGGATATGTACGCCAAGGATCTGGCAACTGATAAACTCTATCAATTTGGCTGCTACGGAGATGTAAAGTCCGCCTACTGCTCAGCTAAATGCAAAATCTATAACAACCTTGATAAGAAGCGAAGAGCTGAGCCACTTGATTGCAGTAAGGCCCAGAAGACTGAGAATGAAGTCAGAAGGAATCCGGCACTTGGTGAGTCAGAAGGTGATTTAGCTCTAGGAATTATCAAAAAATTCCCCAAACTTTGTAAGTCCAACGGGCAATACTTTCAATGGATCGGGACGCATTGGAAGCGGATTGACGGCGACATGTTCGAAGATAGCCTCGTAAAACTTGCCATGAGTGTTTACAAGGACCAGGCACCAATTAAAAAAGTCAAAGCACTGGCTGAGCATGTGGTTGCCAAAATTGAAATAGCGCCCGAGACCAATCACTTTTTCTCAAGCTGTCCGAATAAATTTAACTTCACTGACTGTACCGCTGTCATGATTCAAGACGGGGGGAGCTTGAAACTGGTAACCAGGGCGCATGATCCAAACGACTATCTCGCGTACTGTGCTCCCTTCCCACTTAAGGCCGATCATAAGCTCCCGAAAGGAACTGAGTTCAAAAAATACATGGAGACACGGCTGCAAGACGTTGGCGAAGAAGGTGTTAGGATCATCAAGCAAATGCTCGGGGCAGCTCTTATTCCATACGTGCCCAGAATTTTCTTCATCGAAGGAATCACCAACGCAGGCAAATCGACTCTTGCCAAGCTCATCATGAGGTTACTCGGCCAAGAGAATGTCAGCGAAGTGCTCCCGATACTTCGAGGCGGGGGCGCTGACCGCTTCAACTGGGAACCTAGCATCGGGAAGCTTGCCAACATCGTCCTTGAGCTCCCGAAGGGGGCCGAGCTTGATGTGAACACACTTAAAATGATTCGCGATAAAAGCCCAGTGAGCATTGACAGAAAGTCACAGAAGCACGTCAAAGCAACGCTCCCTTTCTTACACATCTATTGCTGTAACCAGATGCCACAATCGTTTGAAGGCAACACAGGCGCGCTCAATAACAGGGTCTCGATGCTGTTTTTCAAGCCTGGATACCTCAATGGATCGGGAAGCTTTGTTGAGTACGCAGATGCCATCTGGAATGACGATGCAGGGTCCGTTTTAGAGGCTGCCAGGGAAGGACTTTTGGATCTGATGGAGTCTGGGTTTCATTATTTTAATGGCAACGCGTCGCAGAAAGCCACCAAGGACTGGCAAAAAATGACAGATACTATACAGCTCTGGATTGAAGAAGTCAATAGCGGAGAATGGTCGGGACCCGATTGGGAGCACAAAGAGTGGGAATTGGGCAAAATACTGTACTCGGATTTCCGAGCCTGGTGTGGTGAGTCGGGGCGAAAACCGATGGGCAAGCAACTTTTCTACAGGGAACTGGAGACACGTTTCGGGGTCAAAAGGAAGCCCAACGCTGATGGCGGAGAACGCTTCAAATGCGATATATTCGTTAAGAAGAGAATGACGCATGAAGAAAACCGAGGCGTTTTGAAATCCGAACAAAATCCGAGCGTTGTAAGTATGCAGGAATTCTAGCAGTCTCGGTTTTTAGCTCGGATTTCGGATTTATTATTAAACTAATGCGCAAGAAAAAAAAAAAAAAATGGGAAAAAATAGAAAAAAAACACGTATAGAAAATGAAATCGATTTTTTTCAAAATCCGAGGAAAATCCGAGGACCGAAAAAAAAGTTAAAAATGGAAGCAGGTGCGTCATGAAAATCTCGTTCGAAAGGCCAGCGAAAAGCCAAACTTTGGAAGATACAGCGGCATATATGGCAAACCAGCTGGCGCATGAATTACAAAGAATCACGGATCTTAGTTTTGAAGAAGCGCTGCAAATAACTTCGTTCTGGGTAAAGGGTACCAAAATTCCTTTAAGGCCCGTGAAGGTTACTTTACCTCATCATTGGGGTCGAAAATTGGCCCGAGGTTAGTCGGGCTGCTGAAGGCAGAAAGGCGCGCAGGCAGGAGCTTGAACCTGAATTGTGGTCTGCTGGATGGCCCGAACGGGGTTTGCTGGCCCGTAGGTTGGGCGGTTGGCTTGAGTAAAGGCGCTGGCGGCCCCTGTAAAGGCCTGTATTGCGTTTGTACGGGCGTTCCACTGCTCAGGGGTCATTTGGTAGCCTGGAGTCGTTTGGCAAGCCTGTAGAAGGCCACAGAGAGCCAGGAAGGCCAGGGCTCGGACTGGAGCTGGTCTAGGACTTGTTTGATCTTGGTTTCGTTTAGAATTTTGCATTTGATACCCCCATTATGTTTCAGAAGCTCCAAGGCTTCGTTTTTTTCAAGTAAGGTTGCGAATCGGTTCGGTCCTATTTGGTTTTGAAGATCGGTCCCGTACACGTAGCGGTACCAGACCGCGTACGGCGTTGGGAGACGTATCTCGTGGAGTTTAGCTTTGCGCATGAGTCACCACGTCTTTGCAAAGTTGCTTCGTATCTGGATCGCGGTACAGGTATACCTTTTTGCGCGGCATTCGCTCCACGGTTTCAAGCTGAACGTCCCAAAGGATCCAGCGGCGGCCCTGTTTTGAGTATCGTTTGATTTTTATTTGCTTCATTTTTTCAGCTCCTGAATGATTTTGAACAGTTCGTCGCGGTGTTCTCGGCTCGTAAGCTTCTCGGTTTCAGAGTATCGCTCGGAGTCTGGATCGTTGTTCTCGTGAAAGACTTCGATGAACCCCGCTTCGTAAAGTTTCGAGACCAAAAAAGGAAGCTTGTCGAGCGGTATGCCTTTCGGTTTCAAAAACTGGTGATACAACCGATCAAGTCTGAAAGTTCTATTTAGTGGGTTCATCTAATTTTCTCCATTGTTCGAGGAATTGAAACCAATCGATGAGACCAAGGCGCAGAGCTTGAATCAAATTTGCTTCGTTGAGGTTAGTTTTTTGCTTCATAATTGAAACCTTTCTAGTTTTTCGAACTCCCGAACAGCTTGAGGCAAAGTCATTGAGTGAAATTCCCCGAGCGTTTCGATAACAGTTTCAAAGAACGGTTCTCCACGTCGAACTTGTTTTACAGTTGCAATTCGAAGCGTGGCCTTTCGAGTCCTTGATGGATTGCGTTCAGTTGTGATGAAAACATATTTATTTTTTGCAACACGTTTGAAATGACTGGTTAGTCTGGTCCCAAAAAATCTCATGGTGTCCTTTGAAAACCAGTGCCCTCGATGATATCCTTCAATCTCGTCAACGCCGTAAAATGTTGGGTAAGTGAATTTCATTTTACACCCCCACGTAAAAAACTACGTTACCAAAACCGTCACGATGGAATGAATGAAGCGCGTTTTCAACGTCGTGCTCAATATCTTCCACAACTTGATGAACTGCTACTTTGTTATATTTGCCGAATTGAGATTTAGGCTTGATTTCGTAGTCTCGAAAATGAACCACGTTTTCAAGGTAGTGTTCTAACTTCTTTTCAAAGCGGCGTTGTTTTGCGCGTTCGTTTCGCTTTTGTTGTTTGATAACTTCATTCCCTATCTGGTCGCAAAGATACTCCTCAGATGCCTGAATGAGTCCGGCTAGCGTTGCATTTTCTGGAGTGACTGGAGCGTAGTTCATTCCCAACCCACGTCGGTAGCTTCCTGGAAGTCCAGCAGGTAAAGGCATTTCAATATCAATTTTGATATTTAGTTCATTCAACAAAGTTCGAACTTTGGATTGATGCTTTGATGTTGAGTTTGAATAACGGTAGTTATTAAATATAACCTTACCTTCGACGATACCGACAAATTTCCACCAATGATACGAAAAAGCTGAAGTTGTCTTGGGGTCGAAAGTCACATTGTAGTTTGATGCCTGATATATTTGTTTTCTTTTCATGAACTTCATTTGATAACTCCTTGGTTAATTCGACTCATGAGTGAATCGATACACTTTGAATATGCATTCGACGTGCCACGCGTAAGTTGTTGTAAAATCATCACGTGTCTCAAAGTAGCGCGTAGAACTTTCATTCATTCTGTAAACTATTTTCATTGAAACACTAGTGCTATCATAGCATTGTACTGATAGTGGTTATAATTTTGACGTGTCAAACTCCTAGTCTTTCAACGCGCCGCCGCATTTCTTACACGACCTGTTAATGCACCACGGCATCCAGGTTTCATGGCGTCCAATCTACCTTGCTGAACGCATAACAGCCGCGCTGCTGCGGGATTCGCGAATGATTTCAACTACATAGTAGTCACACTTATAGTTGAAAGTGAGAGTCTAAAATCAGGACCCCAGGGGGGTGGGGGGAGGGATTCCTGTCTAATTTTAGCCTTTTCTCCCCCCTCACCAGATTCCCGATTCTTGACAAAAAGCGCCCTGCTCCCGCCAAATAGCTCCATGGCCTCACCGAAAAGTACCCCGCATCTCGGTAAAAGTATCGAGACCCCTCCCTATGGAATTGTCCGCAGAGACAAGGCGCAAGCAAATAAGAATTTGCAAGAGCTTGTATTTTGGGACGAAGGAAACCCGAGATGCGTGGTTAATCTTCTCTCGCCGCGCTTAAAAGAACTTGCACTGAGACTTCCTCCACATTTTTTGTCGATGACATCAAAACAGCTTGAGCAATTGTTTGAGCCATCTGAAATCGACCGCTCACTGCGAATTGCATTTTGGGATGAGTATTTCGTGACTCAAGATAACGGCGAAAACCAAATGCGAATTGCTGGAATGTATGGGCGAATTTGTTCGCGCGAACTTTTTTATCAGATCGTTACATCCGACATCAGACTTGCGTGGATTCTAAAACCACCGCCTGAGTACACGTACAAAATGCGCGGGATGCTTGAAATTGGTTTAGAGAGAATGGAAGAAATTCTGAAGCTTCCTCTCTACACAGAGACAACAGATCCAAAAACAAAACGTGTGACGAAAAAAATCAACACGTCTATTGTTTCAGAAATCATAAAAGCTGTCGCAATTTTAGATAATCGCGTGAGGGGGGCCGTACCTCAGCACATCAAGATTCAAGCAGAGCAAAAAAATTTACATCTGCATGCAAACGCGAACACGCCATACGAAGAACCAAGAACCCATCAAGATATAATTAAGCAACTTGCAAGAGTGCAAAAAGAAATTGAGATGCTTAACACACCAGAAGCATCAATCATGGAGGATGAAGTTATAGATGAGTCAGATACTATCACCGTCGCAGCTACTCGAGCTGAAGACGAAGGAGCTTGAGCTTCTACGCCGTAAAAAACAGCTAGAAGCAAAGCTTCCACATCTCTATTTTCCAATGTACGCCTGGCAGCGCGAGGTGCTTGAGTCTGACAATCGTGTGAATCTTTTAACTGCGGCAAACCAAATTGGAAAATCATCTGCACTCATTCGTAGACAAATTGCAAACGCGACAGATCCCGCAAGATGGAAAAAAATCTTTGGTCTTAAAAACAGAGCGCCAACGCAGTTTTGGTACTTTTATCCAGATTCACTCACACTTGAAAAAGAGATCGACACAAAATGGGTGCCCGAGTGGCTTCCGCGCAAGGAAATGGAGTCAGATCCACAGTACGGCTGGAGGCTTAAGAAAAAGCAAGGAACATATTTTTCGTGCGAATTCCTAGCAGGTCCCATTGTGTATTTTCAGATGTACACAAAATCACTTGCATCCGTGCAAGCGGGATCCGTGTATGAAATCACAGCGGATGAAGAGCTCCCGATGGATTTTTATTCTGAGCTCATGTTTCGTTTAACTGCGACAGGTGGAATTTTCACGTCAGGCTTCACACCGACTTTGAATCAGTTGTTCTGGAAGCAGTGTATGGAGGGAAACAAAATTCTTCCATCTGCGAAAAAAATGACAATTTCGATGTACGACTGTTTGACTTATGAAGATGGAACACCTTCCACGCACATTACGATTGATAAAATCAGGCTTGCAGAAGAGCGGTGTAAAAACGATACCGAACGCCAGCGGCGTATTTATGGAAAATTTGTCACTGAAGAAGGAAGAACATACTACGCGTTTGAGTTTGAGAAAAATGTCGTCGTCCCCTATGACATTTCAGGGTGGAATATCTACGCAGCTGTGGATTATGGCTCGGGGGACGACCCCTCGATGCAGAAAAAAAAGAAAAATTCAAAAAATCACCCAGCTGCAATCACGTTTGTGGCAGTAAGACCTGATTTCAAGAAAGGTGCTGTTTTCAAATCTTGGCGCGGGGATCATGTCAAGACAACTGCGGGCGACGTTTACAACAAATATGAAGAGCTCGCCAGTCAGCTCATGGTCACACAGAAATGTTACGACCCTGGGGCCGTGGACTTTGGAACAATTGCTGAGAGAAATTCCAATTCATTCAATAAAGCGGACAAGTCCAGAGACAAGGGCGAGGATCTCCTCAACACTTTGTTCAAATATAAAATGCTCGACATATTTGACGACGATCCCGAAAGTCTTAAGCTTGCAGGCGAGCTCATGAGTCTCATGGTTTCAAACCAAACAAGTGAGAATAAATCAGGCGACGATTTATCCGATTCACTCAGATACAACGTGATGCAAATTCCTTGGGACTTAAGTGCGGTTAACGAAAAAATTAAAAATGCCAACTCAGAAGAGCCAAAAGTAGCCAGACCAATGACGGAGGCAGAGTTTCAGGCTGAGCAAATCCGACTACGGAGGGGGGACTATGATGACAGAGACAGAAAAGATCAGCCAGAAGGATGGCACGAGCTCGAAGAAGAGTTCGACTACTGGAATGAAGAATACTCCAGCTAGTTTTCACTTGAGTAGTGAGGAAATTTGCCGAATAATTGAAAAATGTGGACAGTCAAGTGTCGAGTCATTTGAACTAGACGGCTTGATTCGCATTAAGTTCCATCCTCGCCGAAATGAGGATGCCGTAACGCCCAGCAAGGCTTCGGACCACAACACAATTCCCGTGGTGTCTGAAATTTCAACCGAGGCCGAAAAAGAAGAAATGGATTTGATGGATCAAGAAGCCATCGCTGAGGCCGAAGAAGCCCAGATCCTTATCGACAATGCCTCCGAGTTTGAAAAACTTCAGATAGCTCGGCACATAGAAAAGGCAAGGATGTCGGATGAAAAAACACACAATTGAGCAGCTAAATCAGTTTTATCGCGACGATGAGACTTGCGACGACGAAATTTTTTCTGAAATGCGGAGCAACTTGCTTCTAGTTTCAGGGAATCATTATACGAAGAAAAATCAAAGTGTATTTTCAAACATCAGAAACACGTCCAAGGTTTCAGACTCTCAAAAATTGCGGCTCACAAAAAATCACATTCACAAAATCACCAGACACTACATTCAAGCAATCACAAATAAAGTTCCAGGTGTCATTCCATCGCCGCAAAATGAACTCGAGTTGCAAGATAAAAAATCAGCGGATCTCAATGCAGCCGTTTGGCAAGATGCAGTTTTTAGATACAATTTGAAAGAAAAATTTAACGAGTACATTCAAAATTTCGTTGAGCTCGGAGAAATGTGCGCGTTTATGTACTGGGATCCCAACGAAGGCGAGCACGTAGGGTACCAGCCAAAAATGTCTGATGACGGGCAAACACCCGTGCTTGATGAAATGGGTCAGCCGATGCCCGATATGGAAAATCCTGTGTTTACAGGCGGGTTTTCGTTCAAAAACATTCCAGGTTTTAATTTGCTCAGAGCTCAGCAAGCAAAATCAATGAAAACAAGTCCGCGAATGACAATCCGTGAAATGGTGGACAAAGCAGAACTGCTCGAAGCTTACGGGCAAGACGAGACAAAGAAAAAGTTTATCGGTGAGGGAGACACGGGCGAATTTATCGTGTTTGACACCAATAAAAAACAGTACCGACAAGAAGACGCGCAGATTCTTTTGAAATATCAATTTTTCAGACCCTGCAAGCAGTATCCAAACGGATATTATTACATTTCAACTGAGCGCGGGGTTCTTGAAGAAGGAGAAATTCCTTTTGGTATCTGGCCGCTTGTTTGGGAAGGTTTTGACACCTACTCAACAAACCCGCGCGGATACTCGATCATCAAAGTGGCAAGGCCTTATCAAGCAGAGATCAATCGCGCAAGTTCGCAGGCAGCGACCCACCAAATCACTGTCGGAGACGACAAGCTTATTTACCAATCTGGCGCAAAACTTGCGACAGGTGCCCTGCTACCAGGCGTTCGTGGGATTACCTACAACGGAGCAGCTCCGCAGATTCTCGCAGGGCGTGATGGGGGACAGTTTTTACCTTATATCGAATCGCAAATTTCTGAAATGTACTCAGCGTGCATGCTTGAGGAAGTAAATTCAGAAAAAGACTCAGGCCAAATCGATCCGTACACTCTTCTTTTTAGATCCGCCTCGCAAAAAGCAAAGTTTAACAGATACATCGAAAAAACTGAGAATTTCATGAAGCAGTTTTGCATGACGTATCTTGAGCTTGCAAAAAAATATCTGCCTGACGACATGGTAATTGTCGCAGTTGGAAAAGCGGAGGCAATCAATCTAGCGGAATTTCGCTCAACGCTTCCTATTTCGTATCAAATCAAAATTGAAGAGCAAAGCGCCGACATTTCTGACCGTTTGGGACAACAACTTGCTTTGAATCATTTGATTCAGTACGCGGGTCAACAGATGGACCCAAAACAACTGGCACTTCTCGCAAGAGAGATGCCTTATTTGAAAAATTCCAGCATCGTGAAGCGTTTGACAGTGGAGTATGACAACGCAGACAACGATATGCTTCAGCTTGAGCGCGGTGAGATGCCTTTTGTGTCTCCTTATGCAGACAACAAAATTTTTGTCGATGCCGTGACTCATAGAATGAAGCAAGCGGATTTTCAAATGCTGCCTCCACAAATAAAACAACTCTACGATCAGTATTTAACAATTCACGAAAACGAACTTTCCAGAAAAAATCAGGCGGATCAGGCAGCCAAAGACGGGTTTATTCCTACAGGTGGCTCGCTGATTACTGTTTCGATGCACGTTCCAGATCCAAAAACTCCGTCTGGTACAAGGCAAGTCCGCCTTCCTTACGAGTCGGTGTCTTGGTTACTCAAACGGCTCGAAGCACAAGGACTTACACTTCAAGATTTAGAAAAAATGAACGATGGGGTCGTCGCAGACATGATGAAGAGAATGGGGCCGCAAACAGCTCCTCCTCCGCAGCAATTGGGACCCCCCATGGTTCAATAACAACAAAACACCCCAGGCAAGGGGCGAAAGGAAGCACCGATGGAGACAATGAATGGAAACAGCATGGAAGGCGCGTCTTCTGGCAGCGAAAGCGGATCGCAAAGCTCGCAAACAGCGGGAGCAGGAACGCAGCAAGCGTCTGGAACAGGCGTATCGGCGGAGACGCAAGCTGGAGCAGGAAATGATGGAGGAGCATCAGCGCAAGCAGGAGGAACTGAGACGCAACAGCAAGCTGCACAGGCCTACGCCCCAAACTTTAAGTTCAAAGTAAAAGACAAAGAACTTGAGTTTGATGACTTCATTAAGCCGATCATCAAGACCAAAGACCTAGAAGCAAAGATGCGGGAGATGTACGAAAAATCCCACGGTCTGGATGAGGTAAAAACCGCACGCGACAGCTTCAAAAAACAATTTGAAGAGTGGCAAGGTAAGTACAATCAAGTTGAAACCAGCCTTAAGACTTTGGGCGATTACGTAAAAAAAGGTGACTATAAATCTTTTTTTCACGCATTAAACATTCCCAAAGACCAAATTATTCGATACGCTATTGAAGAACTCAAGTATCAGGAGTTACCCGCCGATCAGAGGGCACAGATAGATGCCCAACGCGAACAGCAACTCGCGTATGAGCAGGCGAACTCGCAGAACCAAACGCTCCAACAGCAAATGGCGCAATTGGTTCAGCAGCAGGCAACTTTTGAACTGAATCAGGAACTCGCCAAGCCTGAAGTGAGTCAGTCGATTTCTGCATACGACGCCAGAGCTGGAAAGCCTGGATCATTTCGCGCAGAAGTCATTCGGCGTGGGCAGTATTACGAGGCTGTTCACAAGATTTCTCCCCCAGCAAGTCAGCTGGTCTCAGAAGTCTTAAATCTCGTAGGGGTTCAAGCACAGCAGGCCCAGCAAGGTACGCAGGCTGCCTCTCAAGACACGTCAAGCCCGACGGGTTTACAGCAACAAAAACCAGTGATCTCAAGCTTCTCAGGCGGCGGGAAATCTCCCGTTAAAAAGATGCCTTCGAGCATCGATGACCTGCGAGCCATGAGACAAAACCTAACGACGTAACTTTTGAGGAGTTAAAACAGCATGGCAACTACTAGAACATTTCAAGATATGCTCAACGAATATCTTCCCAACAAATTGTTGAAGGAAGAAATCTTAAAACGTGATTGGCTTCTTTCCAATGTCGAAAAAGACGACAAATGGAAAGGTGGAAAGCTGCTCGTTCCATTCAAAGCTGCAGGCGCAAGCTCTGTAAAAATGGGTGGATTGACTGGTGCAACGGACATCGCAGAAGATCTGTATGTTCGTGGCTCTATCGATGACTACAAAGAGCTCTGGGGCTCGATGATCTTCAATCACCGCGACATTATGGATCACTCTGGAAAGATCGTAGAAGATTCTTTCTTGAAGATCTTGCCTGACGCCGTTGAAGACTTCATGGAATACATCAAAATGGTCGCAAGTATCCAAATGGGTACTGGTCCTCACTTTGCGAAAGTGACTGACGCGACAAACGCGGCAACTGGTCTTATGATCGTTGACCACATCGACCGATTTGTTTTGAATCAAAAGGTAACTCTTGATGACGACAACTCGGCGGCTGCAAGCTACTACGTAACTGCGGTCAATATCAACACAGACACTGTTACATTGTCTGCAACTCGCGGCGGTGCTGCGGCTGACGTTTCTGCTTACTCTGTTGCTCAGAACGCAAAGTTCTACACAGACGGCGCAGACACAACTTTCTTCACTTCTATCCGAAGTGTGTTGTTGTCAGCAGCAAACGGTGGATCTTCAACTGTTCACGGTAAGTCAAAAGTGGCGTACCCATTCTTGCAAGCTGTAAACGTTGACGGATCTTCGATCACTGCATCCAACATCTTGGATAAGTTGTTCGACGCCTACACAGAAGTTCGTAAGAAAGCAAAAGGTAAAGCAGACACTTTTGTTATGTCTTACAAGCATTTCGGTTCAGTGTTGAAACTGATCGAAAATAAGGCCAATGGCGCTGCCAACTGGCAAATCACTGTTGAAGACAAAAAAGCATCTCTCTACGGATGGGATGAAATTGTTGTCAACACTGTGAAGGGCAAATTGAAAATCGTAGGTATTCAAGAGTGGGATGACGACGTTATCGCAATGCTTGATTTGAAATCTATGGTCTTCCGATCAAACGGTTTCTTCCAAAAGCGCAAGAACCCAGAAGGACAGGAGTACTTCGAAGTTCGTAACACTTCTGGATACCAATACATCCTTGATATTTCGTTGTTCGGCGAGCTTGAAATCAACAAGCCTGGGCACAACGGTATCATCTACGGAATCAGCTACTAAGATAGCAAGCTGGGGGGCGAAAGCCCCTCAGTTGTTTGAAAAATACCCGTGTAGGGTACTTTTGCGCCGTAGGAGGTATTATGGCAGGGATTCTACCCCAAGATTTCGAGGCGAAAGGGCGGGATTTACTAAAATCACACGCAAATGAGCCAGTAAAACAGCATATCGTACTCGACGGCCAAGGTCGTCCAAAATTTGTTTTTACCACGTACATTGGCGCGCAAGAAGGCGATCCTTGTATGGTGGACGAGTACGTTTACGCAAGCCCGACAAGCACACAAATTATTTCGAGACAAGAACGAGTCTACCTTTGGAAAGCAGCATGGGATAGCGGGTTCACGTATGACCCAACAGCGAGCTATGATCCAGACGGAGACGGTAATTTATGATTTTCACAAAGCACAGATTTGAAATCTGGAATCAAACTCAGCATCCGTACAAACATACGCTTGGCGATTTTTCCTATACGAACCCAGCAACTCCTGGTGTGACAAACGTTGAAAGTGCGTTTAACTGGATTTTTGCTGTGCTTTATCCAAATGCAAAATCAAGTGTCGCAAATCCTGCGGCCCTTCCTTTAGTTGGCAACACGCTCAACGATTATCGAGTCGTGCTCGATGACGGAGATGGAAAAGCTGCAAGCTATCGATGGGAGCAAAGGGAAGGGGAGCTTTCTCCGAGTTGGCACAAAGTTTATGATATGGATTGGGGCCAAGATTCAATTTTGGCGGCCTTTCAAAACAACACGCAAGATCTGTATGTATGGCGCGGTGGACGAACAGAGCTCGACGGCTCTGGCAATCCGATCACTGGCTTATACGCGGGTCAGACAATTTTTGGTGGAGATTCCGCCAATCAAAATTTAACATTACGGGCGAACTCAGGTGACGGTACAGGGCCACGAACAGGTTTTGTTCAAGTCGATGACATGTTCCGACCTGCGGTTCACAATACTTTTGATCTTGGAACATCAACTTTTAGATGGAAAGATATATATGCTCAAAGCTCAGCTGTGATTGGTACCCTGAGCATATCAAGTGGGTTAATCACAGATTCAAGCGGAGCTATTTCTTTCGACAATGAGAATCTTACAACAACTGGAAATATCACAGGCGCTGTTGTAACAGGAACTTCTCTTGTCGCTGACAATGGACCTGACTCGGCGACTCTGGTTCCTGGTAGTTATACTGACACAACTGGAGCGGTTTCTTTCGGTGCGGCCAATCTTAGTACGACAGGAACTCTAGGGGCTGGAGTCGCCACTTTTACAGACAACGCTCAAACAATAATCATCGATCCAGATGTTGCTGGGGTGGGACAAATCACTTCGAGCACGGGGACGATTTCTTTTGATAACGAAAATCTTTCCACAACTGGAAATTTACAGGCCGGTCAAATCACGGGCACAAGACTTGATATTGATTCAATCAGGCTGGACTCAAACACAATTTCAATTACTCTTGCAAACTCAAATTTAGTTTTACAAGCAAACGGCTCTGGTGTTGTTGACGTTCAAAGCGCCATGACTACTCTTGGGCAAACTGTCACTGGAGTAATGGCAATCACGGGCCAGTTAAACATCGACAATTTAAGACTCGATGGAAATGTCATCAGCTCGCAAAATCTAAACGGGGATATTCAATTTACCCCAAATGGAACAGGCAAAATTATAGTAGATTCCACTATAATTCCAGGCGCAGACAACACGCTTGATCTTGCTAGCTCCACGAATAGATTCAACGATTTGTTTCTTGGTGGGGTGATTTCAAATGGAACTAACAACATTGCTGTCTCTACTCTTCTTGCCTTTAGGTCTGGCGTTTGGCGTGATCTTGCTCAGACAGTACCCGCGCAAACTGGTGATAGTTTGTTTTATGATTCTGGCTCTGGCGTTTGGCTTGCTTCTGTCCCTGATTCAGAAATTACACACAATACGCTCACAGGCCTTACAACAGGAGATGCGGGACATACTCAGTTTGCGATGCTTGCAGGTCGAGCAGGTGGACAAACACTTCAAGGTGGAACAGCCGCCAGTGAAAACCTCACCTTAGAAAGTACCGCGCATGCAACAAAAGGTTCAGTATTTACAAAAGATAATTTTTTACCTTTCACGAACGCTAGCTATTCTGGTTCTTGGAGTGGCCTTGATCTTGGTGATTCTACTCATTACTTTCGGGATTTATACACCAAAGGTGAGTTAAAAGGCGCAAGACTTGAAAATTACACGTTTGCAACTTTACCAGCAGCAAGTGCTCAAAACATTGGCCGCGTGGTGTTCGCAACAGATGTCAACAAAGCGTATGTAGACGTAGGAACAAGCTTTAAGGTTCTTGGTGTTTCAAAATTTGTAGCAGATCAAACGTTTGACGGAGTAATCACGCTTCTTAACGTAAACGTGAGCGCCGAAATTACCGACGCGCGAAACGCTATGTGGCAATTGCGTGACAACGCAAATAATTTTGAGATCATGGGAGTTACTATCCTCGCAACGAGTGCTAGTAACGTCAGAATAACAACTAACGTACCCTTGCCAGCGGGATCGTACCGACTGATTGGAGTTGAATAATGAAAGTTTTTTCGCAACTTGAAAAAGCCCAACTAGAAAGCACAACATCTGACACAGGTTCTCTTCCGAAGGGGATGATTACCTACAGAACAGATTTGAACATTCCGAAAGTTTCTAACGGCACCAGCATGCTCGCGCTCATCGACGAGAGTAGCACGCAAACTCTTTCGAACAAAACTTACGCAAGCCCAATCACAACTGGCGCTTTCACAATGGCGCAAACAACTACTCCAGCAAATCCAACAAGCGGAAATAACAAAGTTTATTTCAAAGCAGATGGAAAGCTGTACACGCTCGATTCGGCGGGTAACGAGGCCGCTGTTGGTTCTGGATCTGGCGGAGTAAAAAATTTAATTACAAACGGCAACGCGGACGACACGGCTTCCAGTATATTCATTCCCTATGCTGATGCTGCGGGTACGCGACCTGTAGACGGTACTGGAGGTTCTCCTACAGTCACAACTTCCATCTCATCGTCAACACCGCTTGATGGGGTCAAGTCGTTCCTCCTGACAAAACCCGCTTCAAACGTACAGGGCCAAGGATGGGCCGTTCCTTTTACAGTTGATCCTGCATACAGAGGGAAATCTCTGAAAATTTCTCTCGACTACATTTTGAATTCTGGAACATTTGTTCCTGGTGGGTTCGGTGTAGAGTCGGATGTGATTTGGTACATCTACGATGTGACAAATTCGCAGTTGATCGAGCCGTCAAATATCAAAATGTTTTCTGGAAATACATCAATCGCCGATAAATTTGAGGCTACTTTTCAATCGTCGATTACTGGAAGTTCTTATCGTTTAATTGGACACGTTCAATCAACAAGTGCCTCAGCGTTTGAATTGAAAGTGGACAATGTGACAGTTGGACCACAAAACTATGTGTTTGGAACCCCTGTCACAGATTGGCAAAGTTACACTCCGACCGTATCAGGATTAGGTGCTGGATCTGGAACAGTGTCTGGAAGATTCCGACGCTCTGGTGATTCTCTCGAAGTGACAATTGATTTTACCAAGGATGCAACTCCTGGATCTGGTACTACCACAGTCACATTTTCACTTCCTTCTGGATACACAATCGATACAACAAAAATTGGAACAACAGGAAGTCCACCAGTAGGTTTTGCAAGCACATTTAATTTGGAAACTTCATACAACTTGTCTGCGGTACTTCCATTTTCAAACAACACAGCCGTACAGCTTACGAATATCGCAGCGGGAGCAGCTTACCAAGGGGCGCAGTTTGGTGCTGCGGCACAAGCAAACTTAAATTTCCGAGTTCCAATTGTAGGCTTGTCGTCCAGCGTTCAAACTTCTGATAATGCGGATACGCGAGTTGTTGCGTTTTCTACAAATCAAGCAATTGCGTCCACTCTAACCGCCTCTGCGTTTACAAAGGTAACATTTGGCACACCAAGTATTGATACACATGGGGCATGGGATTCCGTAAACAACCGCTACATTTGTAAAGTGCCAGGATTTTATAGAGTACGCGGCTTAATTTTGACCGCAGCTTCTCAGGCGTTTGGTACAAATTCTATTTTAAGCGTGAACGCGTATAAAAACGGTTCTTTGTCTAATTTGCTTGGGTGGACAATTGGAAATGGAACTTACCAATTTGGTGCTGAAGGTTCTGCCATTATCAAATTAAACGCAGGCGATTACATAGAAATTTTTGGATTTCAAAACTCTGCCGGAACAGTTACTTTAGACGGGGGATCTTCAAATTTATCAATCGAACGGATCTCAGGTCCTTCTGCAATTGCAGCAACAGAGGCTATTTCTGCAACTTATGGTAATACAGCCGGAACGGTAATAACTGGGTCTATAACAACGTTGATATACCCAACAAAATTCCATGATTCACACGGTGCGTATAATACATCCACGGGTGTATTTACTTGCCCAGCGAAGGGTAAATACGCAGTAACCGCTAACATCTACACGGCGGTAGCCTCTGCGGTGAACGCGGCGAGGATTAGAGTTTACAAAAATGGTGTAATGCAAACAGCCGGATACGGATTACGTGCAGCCGCAGTATCGTCTGCGATTTCTGCGATGGCCAGCGTGGTGCTGGATTGCAATTACGGCGATACACTCGAAATTCGCGTAGATCGTGATGGAGCGTCAGAAACACTGGAAACATCGTCAACAGTCAACACGTTGTCAATTAACAGAGTAGGTTTGTAATGAAGCAAATAATCATTCGAAAACAAAATCAGATAGTCGCTAATCCAAAATTTTCTACGCAAGAACTTGCCAACGCGTGGCTTCAGAGAGAAATCGCGAATAAGTCTTTTGGTAAATCGGAACGAATTGTGGCTGAGAGCCAGATTCAAGTTGAGGGCGAGAACATTGAAAACGCGATTGAAATGACAATAGAGCAAACGCAGTTCGGAGAAATAAAATTTTATAAATTTGCGGCGCAATACACAGTAGAAACTGTGGATGTAACCGCGCAAGTGCAACAGGAAAAGAGATTGGCTATTAGACAGAAGCACAGAGCCTTTGGAGAAAAGGTTGTTGATAAGATTTCCACGATCAATGAATCAAAAAACTTGTCTGTTGAGCAAGTGGATGCATTCATGTCGAACACGCTTCTTGCGGGCCTTCGTGAACATCTGTGGGCCGGAAACATTACGACATTTATTGCAAAGCTACAGGCCTCTGATGTTTCCTCTTTTTTCACTAACGATGAAAAGGCTGCGGTAATTTTAGAGTGTCAAACATTTTTAACTTCAGTAGAGGAGTAAACTATGCAAGAGCTTTTAGTAAAAATCCCAGACATTATTCAAGTCATCGCCCTTATCGGCATGGCTGTTTCCATTCTCGCAACGATCATTGTGCGCTTAACCCCTTCCACAGCAGATGACGAAAAAGTCAGCGCGGTTGTGGCGAAATTCATGAAACTTCTCATGTGGCTTCCAACTATCGGTGTAAATCCGCAAACTAAAAAACTGCAAGAAGCCTATGAAGAGCTGAAAGCAAAACAAGATGCCAATAAACCAAATTCTTGAGCTCATCAATAAGATCATTGATGCGGTCAAGGAGGCAATACGCCTTAAAAGAGTGAAGGAGCTCAAGGATGCAAAGAACGAGGCACTGGAACAAGGAGATCAAAGAAAGCTTGAAGAAGCTCTCGGCGGTTCTAGTGGCCCTTCTGCTCCTGACAAATACTCTGGCATGTACGAGCGTGCCCGCAAAAAGAAAGATTGAAATTTGGCTCGTCGATGAAAAAGACATGGTTTTGTACCGAGTAATTTCTGAGACCAAGGAGCAAGTTCTTACGATAAAAGATAATCCGTCGATGAAAAATTTCATGTGCATCGATAAAGATGAGGCGGATCACTGGATAGAGGAGGCAGATCGTGAATAGTTTTTCTGGAAAATCTCAAGAAAGACTGTCTACGTGTCATCCCGATCTTCAAAAGCTTTTTAATGAAGTCATCAAACATTACGATTGCACCGTAGTTTGTGGACATCGTGGTAAGGACAAGCAGGACGAGGCCGTAAGAACGGGGCAATCAAAGCTCGCATGGCCGCATTCAAAGCACAATTCGCTTCCATCAAAGGCTGTTGATGTTGTTCCATTCCCAGTGGATTGGTCTGACATGAGCAGATTTTATCATTTTGGTGGATTTGTTTTGGCAGTTGCAAAACATCTGGGAATAAAAATCAGATGGGGCGGCGATTGGAATGGAAATTTACAATTTAGAGACGAGAAGTTCAAAGACCTCCCGCACTTTGAGCTTGTGGAGGAAAAATGATTATTCTTTCAAAGGGATATAAAAAGCCCCAAACAGGTGACTTTGGCGATGTTTGGTTTGACGCACTCGAAGACAACATCGACCTTTCAAATAGTCATAATCATGACGGCGTGAATGGGGAGAAAATTTCTGCGCTCAGTGTAGTTAAGTCTACTGCCACTGTACTTGCAGCCAGTTTTGCAGACCAAGGTGACGGATATTTCAGAGCTTCTGTGACAGTACCAGGCGGCGGGCTTGTAGACGATTATGTAATTGCTGTCAAAGATCCTGTCACGAAGGACCCTGTGGGGCTAAAGATAGAAAAAATAAACTCCACTCAGTTTTATTTGTATACAAACTTTGTGCAAAACTTTGAGGTCTATTTCGGAATATGAGTGCATTAGAAACACGCCCACTTGAAGTACAGGATTTTTCTTTCGGTATCACCGATTACTTTATTGACGGCGATGTCAGGCACGCAAAGACTCTGGAAAATTTTTTTCTCACTCCAAACAAAAAGCCCCGCACACGCTGGGGAAGCATTGTCATCAACGATCAGCTTCCTTTGGGGAATTTCAGAATCAACAAGCTGTCGCAGGTTAAAGGAAACATCTTAGCGTTTCAAGACAAGCGTGCGTATCGCGACAATGCGGGAGTTTGGACAGAAATCGCAGGTCCCAGCGGCGGGCCTTTTATGCCTGCGGGTGACAGCAGCTCAGTCATTGTTGATTCAGAATGGCAGGATCATGTATTTTTCACTTCTGACTCATTTTGCTCGCCTCAAAAAACATATATTGATGGCGGCGGAGTTTACCGTGTTCGCAACGCTGGACTTCCTGATCTCCCCGCTGGTTTTTCAGTTACAAATCCTAGCGGATCAGGCAGTTCATATCTTTATGCAGCTGTCATCTCGTATGAGTACCAAGTTGGAACTGTTACTTATCTTGATCGCGGTCCTGTATTTTTCTATTCCAGTGCTGTTACAGGCGGAGCTATTACAGGCGGTAACACTGCGACCGTAACGCTTCCAACAACTTTTTCTCCAGCAGAAAACTGGGATACGACAAACTGGAAAATTGAGATCTACAGAACTCTGTCAGCCGGTGACGCTTACTTTTTTGTTGGACAGGTGTCTTTTGGAACAGCAAGCTTCGTGGATAATCAGCCTGACTCCACAATTGCGTCAAACGAAACTCTTTATAGTACGGCGGCAAGTTCAAATGAAACTCCACCAAAAGCAAAATACGTTCACATCGTAAATGACTTTGGTTATTGGGCGCATATCAAAGAAGGTTCAGAAATTTTCTCAACAGAGGTTCGGCAAAGTAAATCAGGAGATCCTGACAGTGTACCTGCGACGTTTTCTGCTTTTGCGGATTATGAGATCACTGGGCTTTCAAGTATTTTTGATAGGCCCGTAGTTCTAACGACAAAATACATTTACCGAATTGATAATTTTTATGGAGACGACGGAACTGGTGGGATGCTTCTTCGTCGAATTGACGACAAGGCTGGCTGTGTTTCCCAGCATTCAATTGTGCAGACGCATCTGGGAATGTTTTGGGCAGGAAACCAGGGTTTTTATTGGACCGATGGATTCCGTGTTGCAAACATTTCCGATCATTTGAACGAAACCTACAAATCAATTGTAGCTTCGGCTACTCGAAAAAAACGAATTTGTGGAACTTTCGATCCTGGGAATCAACGAGTTTTTTGGACGGTTTCAATTGACGACGGAACTGGCGAGCCGGACAAAGTTTTCATTTTAGATTTGCGCTATCCTTTCATGCCCACTGTGGAAAAACGCGGCGGCACATTTACAACAATGCTTGGTGGGGAGTCGTTTAGACCTACGCAAGTTTTGCAAATCGGGGATTATCTCTACAGATCAGACACTCGAGGATATTTATTTAAGCATGGTATTGAGTATTTCACTGACCCTAAAGTAACTTTAGGAACCGCCGCGAATCTCTGGGACACACAAGTCATTGAGCATGTGTACGACTCCTGCTTCATGGATTTCGGATCAAAATTTTACAGAAAATGGGTTCCAAGAATTCTCATTTCTGCAGACAACACGACGAACTTATCGCTGGCGGTGAGCTCTTCAAACGACAACAATCGTGTAAAAGGCGAGCTCAGACCCATTCGCTACAAAAATAACATCAACTGGGGAGACTCTCTTCCGTTGTGGGGCGATCCAGAAGCCAGATGGAATGCGCAAGGTCTTATCGAAGAATGGCGACGCTTTCCCGCTGGGGGGCTGCGCTGCAATTACAAGCAAGTAAGCTTCACAAATGCTTCCATCAACATTGTAAATTCAGACCTTTTAGGCCTTGCTACAGTGAACCCAGGGGCAAATACCGCAACACTCGGCGGAAGCTTCAATTGGCTTCCGAACATCTCAGATTATTTTATCAGCTTCGAGCATGATAATTACACGCGTGAGTTCAAAATTTTGGCAAGAACGCCCACAACAATCACGTACGAGGACACATCAAATACGGACCCCGCTGTGGCAGGAAATTACAAGTGGGTCATTCGTGGAAAACCAAAAGGGGAAGTACTTCTTTTGAACGGGTACGTTATTCATTGGGCGTTTATCTCAAAATCTCATACTCCATTTTCATCTGGATCATTAGGGGGTAATCCTACGTGAGCAAAACGATCAAGCGTTTAGATTTGCTCATCAGGGAAGTGGAAGACCCCCACGCGCAGGAAAATTTTTATCGGCTAAAAAATTTCTTAGACAATTTTTCTGGTAACGGCGGAACAGGTCCGCAGGGGCCACAAGGTCCAGCGGGGCCAGCAGGCCCAAGTGGAACTCCTGGAACAAATCTTGTTGTCACGAAGACGGCTGGAGAAACAATTTCTGCAGGAAAAGCTGTTTATTTAGACACCGCGACTGTGGTTAAACTTTCAGATCATTCAATCTCGGCCAGACAAAAGTGCATTGGAATTGCAAAAACAGCCGCAACTTTGGGTAATCCAATTGAAGTCATTGTGGACGGAGCGTTTGAAGACGCAATTTTCTCTGGATTTGCGATAAACGAACCAGTTTGGGTGGGGCTCAGCGGCGTGCTAACACAGACTCCACCCACTAGCGGGGTTTTGCTTGAAGCAGGGTATTATTTAGGTGAGAATAAAATCGAAGTCGAAATTAAAAGACCAATAGTTTTAGCTTAAAAGGAGTTAAGTTGTGGCACAAAAACCAATTCAATTAGTGAACGGTAAATTAACAGAAGTGGAAGCAACAGTTGTTTCCACAGGTGCAGGGGACGCAGGAGAAATTCCAGCTCTGGACTCAAACGGGAAACTCGATGTTTCTGTTCTCCCTGTCGGTGTAGGACCAAACGTAAAAGTAATTTTGGCGTCTGAAAACATTGGCGCTGGAAAATATGTAAACGTTTATGACAACGCAGGAACGCCGAATGTACGTTTGGCTGATAACTCCAACTCGCGTGAAGCACATGGGTTTGTAAAAGATGCCGTGACTTCTGGAAACAACGCCACTGTGTATTTTGAAGGAACAAACGACGATCTGTCTGGGCTTACCCCAGGGTCTCGACAATTCTTGGGCACTGCTGGAGGCGTGACAGCAACTCCCCCGACATCTGGCGGAGGCGCGCAAATCTCTCAACTTGTTGGAACCGCAATTTCTGCAACTGAAATTGACACTGACATTGATGATATTGTGGTCCTTGCTTAATGATACATCTTCCACTTGTTCTCAATGATGGAAAAATCTCTCAGCTCCCCGCAGGTGACAACATCTCGGGGGCGCTGCTTCCAGATTTTGGGGACAAGTTTGCCTATCAAATGGCAGCATTGGCTTCTTATGATCGCATCGCAGGAATTTCTTATAGCGACTCGGGTCTTCGTACCCAAAGGGTAAACCAGATTACGTACTCAAGTTCCGCGTTTCCAGACTCAGATATTGTTAAAACAGTTTTTTGGCTGGACGTGGGAAAAATGAATCAGAGAATAGACAAAATTGAATATGTGGGATCTATTTTTTCTCCACAATCTTTAAGAAAAAATTTTGTATACGCCCCAAATGGAATTCGATTTGATTTAACACAATTTAATTTTGAGCTGTTCTAAAAGGAGTTTTTAAGTGAAATACGCAAAAGCAGATTTACTAGGTAACGTGGTCACGTCGTACGACCAAACAAAAACAACTCTTCAAGGGCGGTGCTTCTCAAAACTGGTAGATGGGAAGACAGCGCTTGGTCCACCGCTGAATAAGTTTGTAGATATTCAAACGGACACGGGCATTACGATGGCCGCAAACAATAGCGTTCTGACTGAAAATAACAGAATGTTCGTGCTTTCTTCAGAGGCCGGAACAACAGCCATCATCCTTTACAGCTTTAACTTTGCAACTGGTGCTTATGCATACATTGGTCGTGTAAACATTCAAATGCCAGATGTGGCAGCGACTACAACCGTATATCGATCTCTAAAAGTAATCGATACGGGCACAACAGGCTGGAAGATTTTTCTTGTCACAACTGGATCGGTACTCATCAACGGTGGACCGCTTCTCATCAATAACTTGGCGCTTGCGGATTTCGTGCAAGTTGGATTTCCGACAATTCCTTTTGCGACAGGAAACGACCAAAAGGCAGTCTATTTCATGCAAGACCCTGCGGCCACTGGTGCGGGGCACTTAAATACAGCGTCTGCGGGCGCTGTATTGGATAAAACCGCAAATAGACTTTACGTTCATAACGGGGTGTCTGCAACTCATCAGTATTTTGTTTTCAACACTGCCACGGCCCCAACATACACCACAGCTTCAATCACAGGTACTGAATCAACGAATCTTATAAATCATTCTGGGCACACATTTGTAAACGGCGACCCCATTACATTTACGGCGTTAACGGGCGGTGCGGGTCTTACTGTAGGCACAACATACTTTGTTGTAAACGCTGTCGCAGGTGTGTCTTATCAAGTATCTGCAACGAGCGGTGGGGCAGCGATCAACTTCACAACTGACATTTCTTCTGGAACTGTTGGAAGGGCATTTGGAACTTCTCACGCAAACTTTTTGCATAAAACAGGTAACTTGCCAGCACTGACTGGTACCTTGCTTCTTACTGACTCTGAAGATTTTGCGACACCAGGGCACACAGCACTTTCAGGGCAAAATTGCGCATTTTTCGCAACAAGCACGAACTTATACATGGGTCTTTTGTCTGAGCTTACAAGCGGAGCGACCACATGGCCTTCGTTAACCACAGCCAACATTCTGGGCACAACAAACCAAATTGTGAACCCCACACCCACATACGCGGCATGGTCGAATATTCTTGATCGCGCTGTTTATTCTGCGGGTAGCGTGTTTGTCATGAAGCAAATGGTGAACAACAGTATCGACAGAATTTTTGGTGGAACCTCAAACAAATACCTAGAGGGATTCAATTACGAAGCAGTCGAGCTTCAAAGTAACTCGGCCATTCAAAGTATGGATCTTGAGCAGGGTTGGCTTGCAATCGGTACGGGCGCATCAACTGGTCAACGCGGTATCGTGCTCGCTGATTTGAGATCAGATGACTTGTTTGGGTATTCGTTTATTGTCACAAAAGTGATGGAAATCACACCGGCCACGCTTGAGTTTATCACAACTGTAGACTCGCTGTTTGACTACACGGGAAGTCTAAAAGTTTCGTACAGAACATCAGGGTTTGGTTCAATTTCTGGTGGATGGACAGATATTCCGTTTGCAGAAAATCTAAATAGCTTTGCCACAGGCACTCAAATTCAATTCAAAATTGAATTCGCAACTTTGGGCCTTGATACCTCAATCCCAGCGCAGTTGTGTGAATTTTATTTAGGCTACAACAGCCTGCAAAACAATTCAGAAAACTGGGAGCTTTCAGTTGATGACTCCGACAACGGAAACCCATCAAGGACGGCCTTCCGTTTGAAAAAAACATACGCTTCAAGTGTACCGACACTTTACTATCGAGCGTATGATCTTTCTGACGTTCTTCTAGTAAACCACGACACAAACACAAGTTCCGCAAGGTTTGAATACTCCACAAACGGAGGTACAAGTTGGAGCCCGCTTGGTACAATTCCAAACACAGTTGGTACTTTAGTGCGCTACACGTTTGCAAGCCCTCCTGGTGTCGATATTCGACCAAGCATTAGGGAGTCGTAATGCCAGACATTCTAACATCCTCGTCTGCTTACCAAGGAACCTACGTACTGCAACAACTCGTTGCGGATCCAAATTTCCAGCTGTGCGCGGTTGCCAATATAAACGCAAGCAATCAGCTAGAAATTACTTTCTGGCTTAACCGAAGTGGCGAGCGTGTTGATTCAAATCTTGGGCAAGCCACTTACAGCGTTCGTGATAAAGCAGGGAATCTTGTCTCAGGACTGTCTCAGTCAAACATTTCTCCCGATAGTAACGGCTACTATCACACGACCCCTGTAAGCGCTGAATTGATTTTTGATCTGAATCACTACGTTCTCGAGCTTGATATTCCATACGATGGCGTTGGCAAGCAGGGAAGTATTGGCCTTGTGGCGGGAGACTGATTGAGAAAGATTAGACACCTTTCAAACTGCGAGTTTGTAATTCCTGTGAACAGGGCTTCTCCTGGTTTGGTCGCGTTGTCTAATCAGTTCAACTGCTATTTGGAAAGGCCGTGGTACCAAGGCGCAGACAGACCTATTTGTACTGAATTGCACGCACGATTCAACTCATCAACAATGAACGGAATCGAAATTTTAGCGCGCTTACATAAAAACGATAAAACAGTAAGCTCAGTGATCTCTTCGGCAAAGCTTTATGTTTTGTCAGACTCAGGATTTGTAAAAACTTTTGTGAGCAATGTGACCTTAACCGCGTCGGGAAATAATTTTTACGGGACCGTATCTCAGGCAACGCTTGCTCTTAACGAGCTATCTGGGCGAGAAACATATCAAATCGAAGTTCAATTTTCGCGCGTCCGTAAAAAGTACAAAGCCTCAAAGTATTTTAATCATCTCGGATGTTTTGATTCTTTGAACCGACTAAGACAGGCCACTGAGCTTCTTCAGATTGCGAAGGTGGATGAATGATATTCGCCTTCATCAACGACAACATGGTCAAAGAGATTCAAGAAACAACACTTGAAGAAGCTCAGATGCGTGCGCAATACTTCCAGCAAATCGTGGATATTTCTTTGCTGTCTCCGCAGCCAAAAGTCGGATGGCTCTGGGATGGAGTAAAAATTTACAGAGACATTCCCTCGGTAACACCACGACAAATTAGACAGGCGTTGATCTTATCTGGAATCAGCATTGCGCAAATTGAATCTGCCCTAGACTCTCTTCCAGAGCCTATTAAAAGTCTTGCAAAAACAGAGTGGGAATACTCCAACGCGTTTGAAAGAAATCGACCGCTTGTAGAGCAAATGGGGGCGATGCTTGGGTGGAGTTCTGAGCAGTTAGATAATTTGTGGTTATTTGCTGGGGGCTTAAAATGAAGTCAGTAGTTTTAGGGGCGTCTAAGCCTAAAAAATGGAAACCGCTCGCAGCTGCGATTATGTGGTGGGAAGAAACTCCCGCCTCGCATGTTTATTTTTACATCAAACGCCCCTCTGGTGTGCACCTTCTCTACCAGGCGGTGGGAAGCGGAACAGAGTTCATGGGGTACGAAGAATTCTGCCAAATAAACACACCCGTGTACGAAAAAGAAGTCGGTATATCAGACGAAGCATTTCACGCGTTGCTTGACTACTTAATTCCAAAACTAAAGCAGAGATACTCTGTAAAACACTTGTTTGGTTTGTTCATCAAACGTGTTGTTTGGTACTATTTTAAGAAGAACATCCCAAATTACTTTTCGGACAAAGACGTAAGCTCTGTCTGTGTTGAGGCGCTCTTTACTATGGTCGAGGCACAGAAAATATGTAAACTTTCCGAAAACCCAGAAGACATGGGAATGTACGAGGCTCTTGCGACCCTACGCGGGATCCCTGGTAAGGAGTTATTATGAAATTTTGGACATGGGCAGAAATTAGAGAAAAAATTGAGGCTGAGTGCGATATTCAAGACGAAGATTTTATTCGCCCCACAGAGCTTCTTGCCCTTGCAAATGAAGCTATTGACGAGGCTGAAGCTGAAATTCACTCTCTTTACGAAGACTATTTTATCAAACCTGTTTCTATTCCCGTGGCCGCTGGGAATGAGTACTTATCTATTCCAACGTATATGCCAGACATTTACGCGGACAAAATTAGAAACATTCTTTTTACTGGAGTGGGAAACACAGTTTACGAAGTAAAAAGAATCAAGGAGACTTTGAAATTTGCAAAAAAAGCAGTTGCGGACACCCAAACTACAACTGACCTTTACGAGTATTTTCCTGTAAACCGCACGCCTGGAAATCCAGAAATGCTTTTTGTTCCAAAATTTAGAGAGGCTGGAACACTCACTGTGTGGTATTTGCGAAATGCGAACAGACTTGCTGCTGACACAGACGTTTGCGACATTCCAGAATTTATAAATTTTATTTTTGCACACATGAAAGTAAAAATTTACGCAAAAGAAGGCCATCCAGGGTATCAGGAAGCCTTTCAACGTTTAGAAATGGAACGTGAGAGAATGAACGCCGTACTCTCAAACCGAGTTCCAGACGGCGACAACTTGTTAGAGAGTGACACTTCAGCCTACGATGAAATGAACTAAGGAGTATCAATGAGCGCACAATACACACCCATGTCTACAGATTTCACAAGTCCGTTTAGATCTCGATGGTCCACGCAGCCAGTTCCGCTGGATTCTGCAGGAAGGCCGCTCGCACCTGAGTTCAACTCAGTAGGAGATACGAGTACAGGGCTCTTGCAATCTCCTTATAACCTGACAAACCAGCTCAACACTCAAGGGCTTGAAGCTATGCGCGCAGAGGCTCTCAGAGATCCTGCGCAAATGTCCCGCTGGGGGCAAATGGCGCTTTCACAGGCGCAGAGCCAAAATGCTGCGCAAAACGCAGGGGCTCAGACCCAGGCACGAAACCAGCTTGCAATGCAGGGCGGACTTCGCGGCGGGGCCAGAGAAAGATTGGCTGCTCAAGGGGCGCAGAATCAACTAAAAGCAAATCAAAATGCTCTTGGTGGAATTCAAATGCAAGACGAGCTTAATCGACAAAAATGGCTCGGTATGCTCCCAGGCCAAGAGTTGCAAGCTGCCCAGTACCAAACAGGTCTTCAAGATCGAAATGTGGGTCGCGCTCTTCAAGAGATCAACGTCGGTCGCGGTATGCAACAGCAGCAGTACAACGAAGCAATGCGCGCGTGGGGGGCAGACAGAACTGCTTCCGCCGCCGCATCTTCAGGAGGAAGCTCCAACGGACTGTTTAACGATGACATCCCACTTCTTGGCGGCTGCTTCCTTACAACTGCATGCGTGGATGCAATGGGCATGGCGGATGACTGCTGGGTTCTTGAAACAGCAAGAAAATTCCGTGATTCATTTATGGCTGAAACTCCAGAAAAGGCCGCCGAAATTCTTGATTACTACAAAACTGCACCAGTAATTGTTGAAAAAGTAAATAAGCTGACTGGGGCGCAGAGAGTTTGGAAACGTCTTTTCTGGGGCTACATCATTCCTTTTGTCGAGCAAGTTAAAGCTGGTAACAACGAAGTGGCGCACGAAAAATATAAACAACTGATCTCTAGGGCAAAAGAACTTGCTGGGAGTGTTGCATAGTGGAAGTTGTCGCAAGCGAGCACATTGAAAAGTCTGCGGCTCTCGTGGAGAAAACGTTCCACGAAGTTGCGGGCCTTTCAAAGCAAGAAATCAGAGACATCATTCGAGAAGTTCAAGCTGAGATCGAAAAGCATGAACAAATTGAAGTTCCTATCCAGCACTACTTCTCGAAAGATGTTTACGCTCGCGAAATGACTCTTGCGCAGGGCTCGTTTATTGTTGGTAAAATTCACAAGTTTGAAAACTTAAACATTCTGTCAAAGGGAGAAGTTTCAGTACTTTCAATTGACGGAGTAAAAAGATTAAAAGCCCCTGCAACTTTCGTAGGTAGTGTCGGGGCAAAACGCGTGATTTACGCTCATTCTGATGTTGTGTGGACAACAATCCATGGGACCTCAGAAACAGATGTTGAAAAAATCGAAGAGCAGTTTATCGCAAAAACTTACGATGAAGTAGAAGACCAAAATCTAATTGATATTAAACAGGAGGATACAAAATGTCTTGGGTAATTGCTGGAATGGCAGGACTTGGTGTGCTTCAAGGAGCAGCTAACCAAAAGAAAATGGAACGTCATAATAAATATCGCGCAGAAGCGATTAAGTATTCGCCTTGGACTGGCATGGGCGATCCTGGCGAAATGAACTTACCAGACGCCATGCAAATGGGTCTGCAAGGAGCGGCTACTGGTGCAGCACTTGGCAACATCGGTGGAGGCGGCGGAAGTCCTGGTGCCATGGGCGCAACTACAACTTCAATGAACACGGCAACGCCTGAACTCTACAATCCGTACATGATGATGCAGGCATAAGGGGGCACAAGTGGAGTACGATCTAATCAATCAACTTTTACAAGTTGGGCAGCCACAGCCTGCGGGCTACGGGGGTCTTGCTCCACAGGCTGCTCCTAAAATTGAAATTCAAAGAAAAACAAAGCAGCCAATGCAACCACAGCTTGCCGAGCCAATTGTCGCTGCGTTTTCCCCAAGACCAAAATTCCCAACAAGTGCTGAAGAGTTTAACGCTCTTATTCAGCGTCAGACAGAGGGGCTTGCAGGTCAGCGCGAGGGGCTTAAACAACTTGAGTCTCAAATTTCAGAGCTAAGTAAGCCACAACAGGCCAGTATGTTGCCTGGTATTTTAATGGCCGCCAGCGATTTAATGGCTGGTACTCAGTTTATGAAAGGCTACCAAACTCCTGAGCAAAAAGCGCAGATGCAAAAAGAAAAAGCGCTTGCCCTTCAAATGCAGATGCAAAAAGCAAAGGGCGATCTCACTGATAAAGAAATCGATCTTTTCAAAGCTCAGTATCAAGACGCACTTGGAAGAGAGCGATTGGCGCAAGAAGAGAACATGCTAAAAATGAAACTTGGTGCTGACGCTGCAAAAGAGGCAGGGAAAACTCCTGATCTTAAGGACTGGCAAGTACAAAGCGCTACATATGGAAAACGTTTGAGCCAGGCTGAAAACGTGTTTAATGATCTTGAAAACCAAGGCTACGACCGAGGAACTTTTGGTGAGGGCGCTAAGGATCTCTTAAGTGGAGTTCCTGGTGTCGGGCATTTAACGTCTGAAAACTTAAAACGCCAGCAGCAAGCTGAAAGAAACTTTGTTACAGCAACTCTTCGAAAAGAATCAGGCGCTGCAATTTCTAAGTCTGAATTTGCAAACGCGGAACAACAGTATTTTCCTCGCGCGGGCGATACTCCTGAAGTCCTTGCGCAAAAACGCGCGAACAGACAACAGGTTATCGAGGGGATGAAGCTGGGCGCTGGGCCTGCTTGGGAGCAATTGCCCCAAGTTCAAAGTGAAATTGGTCGCGGTACTGTTATGGGATCACCAAAAAAAGTAATGACCAAAGAAGAATGGATCAAAGCGGGGAGACCTAAGCAATGACCGAAGAAGAACAATATCAACAGTATCTAGCCGCTCAACAAAATGACGACTCAGAATATGAGGCGTACCTGGCTTCTCAAGGCCAGAAAAAAGATGTCATCGTAAACGAAATGCCAGAAGGTCTCACTGGCCGCTTTGTGTACAAAAATTTCGGTGCGGATCCAGTCGCAAGCTTCAATTATTTGCAAAAAGTAAATCCAGATTTTGAGCTTAAGCAGGATGGGGACGGAGAAATTATTGCGCGAAAGCGGGGTACAGAAGCCTGGGGACGACTGGATCCCAAAGGTTTTGATTGGCGGGACCTTACTGACATCGCCTACGACGTACCCGCAGCGGTAGGGCAAGGAGCTGCAACTGCAGCGGCGGGACTTGCGGGCGGGGCTGCAGGTGGGGGAATTGGTGCGATTCCGGCTGCAATGGCAGGGAGTGCTGCTTCTGGAACCGCGCTTGAGGGCGCACGTCAAGGCATCGGTGCTCTCATGGGCATTGAAGACAACGCCTCCAAAGAACAGGCGGCCTTGGCCGCTGCGGCTGGGGCTGTGTCGCCCTTGCTTTTTGGTACAGGTGCAGGGGCCAAAGAGGCACTAAAATACGCTGGAAAAGAAGGGGCCAAAGACCTTCTTGCCACTCAACGCGGTCTTTTGGGGCGAGGTTACGACGCCGTTGCTGGTAAAGTGGGGCCAAAACTTGCTAGCCTTGCTTCAGGTGAGAACGAAAAGGTCATCAAAAAAGCAGCAAGTATGCTGCCTGAATTGAGAGCTGCGGATGCAAACCCCGAAATTCGAAGCCTTCCTTTGAAAGAAGTCGCGCAAGACGTACCAAAAAAGATAAAAGAACTCACCTCGCAAACTGGCAAGAGAATGGAAGATTTGCGCGGTATGATCGACCAACAGCCTGGGATTGTCCTTGCAGGTGACGGGGCGACACTTCAAACGGGCTCAATCCCCGCTGCGGAGTTTGTTCAGCCGTTTCGTGATTTGTCAGAAAAACTCTCTGCAGGCGGCGCACGCACAGAGGCTCAGCTTAAGGACATTGAGTCTCTAAAAAAAGTTATCGAAAGCGAGTTCAAGGGTCTTCCTGACAATTTGACAGCGGCCCAAGTGGATACTCTTCGAAAACGCTTCAAAGAGCGCGCAGAACAATATGGCTTAAAATACGGTAAAACAGGTCAGGCTGTTGGTGGGACCGAAGGGGCTGGCGCTATTGATGCGCAAATTGCTCTTGCGTTTGAAGACTCTCGTCGAAAGATGAATGAGTCTATCATCACTCGCTTAGAGCAAATGGGTCCAGAATACGCGGATGAATACGCAAAGCTCAACGATCAGTACTCATACCTGAAAACCGTAGCAAAAGAAAATAACAGTAAATTTAAGACATCAAAGTCTGTTTCTGATTTCTTGGCTCGATCTACAAAGGATGATCTTGAAGCGCAGAACCTTTTAGACATTCAAAATTTAACCAACGTGAAGCTCGACGAACTTGCAACACGAGACCAGGCACTTAGAACATTTTCAAAACCTTCAAGCGATATTAGGTCTCTTGGTGGAACAACGAGTACCACAAGAAGCATTCCGCTTGCTGTTGCAGGTGGGGCTGCTGGTTACTACGCCGGACAACAATCAGGCGGAGAATACTCGCCGTTCTTGGCGGCGGTTCTTGGCGGCGGCCTCGGTTCGAAAGCGGCAAGCCCTGCTGCTCTTCGAAAATATATGGAGCTTAACGCAGTCATGCGACAGGCACCACAGCAGCTGCCTGGATACAAAGCTCTGCCATACTTAATGATGAACCCTAACCTTCACGATCAGGAGAAATAAAATGGAAGTAAAAGTGTACGCCGAGCCAATAAAAAAAGAAGAAGAGAAAAAAGAGTACGGGAAGTTTGATAAATGGGAAATTGAATCCGCTGTTCGTACTCTTGAAGAAGCTGAGGAAATCAAGGCGGATCCTGAGAAAATGAAATACGTTAAAATGTGTATGGACAAAAAGCTTGGTAACGTAAAAAAAGCCATCTCATCCATTGACGATCTCCGTAAGATTGCAAAAGGAGAAGAGATGGAAGAAGAGTACGAGTCTGAGGGCTAGAAATTGACTCTCACTGACTGGATTATCTCGTTTGGATCGGTATTGATTGCTACAATTTTAGGAGTAGCAACATACTTTATTCAAAAATGGATCCAGTCAGTTGATGAAACGCTCAAAGAACACTCCAGTGATCTCAAGGCAGTCTCCAAACAAATTGGTTCACTCGAATCGCGGCAAGCTACTCAGGCAGAAAATATCGCCAAGACAATTCGCACCGAGCTCGCAGCCGTTCGCTTTCCACACAGCAAAATTGAAGAAGTCAGAGAAGAAACAAAGTTAATTAGCCGTTTTGTACAAGAGAGAATTCTGCCCCAGCTTAATCAGCAAACCGAAAACTTTGGTCGTGTCGTCGTGCTTGAAGATCAAATCAAAGAGCAGAATACCAAGCTTATCTCGATGTTCAATGCGCTGAAGATTCTGGTCGCACAAAAGCAGAAGGATCAAAAATAGGCTCGAGTGCAAGCACTTGTGCGGGGCTTAGCTTAATCGACCCAAGGTCTGAAATGCTAAGCGGGGCGGCGGCAAGAGTGATTTTTGTGCTTAGAAATTTATCCATTTCTTCGTCAAATTTTGTAATCATTCCGTCTTTGATCTCAAATGGGCATAAAGGATGGGGCTTTTCTGCCATCTTGTTTTTTCCATTTTCGTCTTTAACCAAAAATTCTTCAGTCCATTTGCCGTACAACTCTCGCGCAGTTTTTAATTCTTCTCCAAACTGCTTCGCAATTTTTGCAACATTGTATGCTGCCTGAAAATTCGAAAATCCTGTCTGATTCGACAGTACCGCAAGGGCGTGGTTAAACTGCTCGGAGTTCAACGTTTTATAGTCTAAAGTAATCATAGATGCTTCCTTTCTTTTGCTCAGATCCACTACATTTGTCATTTTTCCTCCATGCTTTGAAGAGCTAGATCTCCCAGCTCTCTTAAAATTTCTTCCATGTTTTTGGGCGTCATTACATACGCGCGCGAACCACACTTTTGTATTTTGTCCAGCTTGTATCTTTGGAGCGCGCTTGGAATTCCGTGGTCAGTTTTAAGTTCAATCGCAACAAAAAACTTTCCCACACATCCCATAATATCAGGCGTTCCCGTAATGCCCACTTGCTGGATTGATTCCCACCATGAGTTTGGAATTTTGTCCAATCTCGGGCGAACTTTCGCTCTGAATTTCGTCTCTGGTTTCTGCGCCACGGTTTAAGTGTGGCGGCGGCCATGAAGACTTGTCAGCCAAATTCGTATATGAATACTCCACGTCAATGAGCAGCGGGAGTCGCTTATACGGATAAACAGTCTCCATTATCCGTTTGATCTCATCCACCACAAACTCTTCGCCATATTTTACTTCAAAGATAAGTTCATCGTGAATGGATAAAAGCATTCTTGATTCTTTGTCTTTAAGATATTCATCAACACGATTCATTGCAATCTTGATGACTTCCGCAGCACCGCCTTGGATCAAATGATTTGGGGCTTTGTAAGCAAAGCGTTTATCTGTGAAGTAGTACCTTCTTCCAAGCCAATTCCTTACGTAACCACGATCTTCTGCGGCCTTTTGTACTCTTTTAAGAAGATCTTTAATCTCAGGGGCTGACCTAAAAATAGACTGCTGAACTTCGTACGCGGCTCGAATGAAAGGCTCATTTTGCGCTCGCATTTCTGAAGTAACACTTGGAAGTGCCTTTTTCTCATCTTCAGAGAGTCTCCAGCCAAACATCTGTTTATAAATTACACCAAGCTGGTGCTTTGAGCCTTTTAATTTTCCTTTGTAGAGACCTTGCGCAAGCTTCACGACTCCGCCGCCATACGCAGTCAGAAAGTTCGTGGTCTTGGCTTCTTTTCTGCTCGTTCCAGATACCGTGGCAGTAGCCGTATGAACGTCAAAGCCTTTCAGAACTTCGTTTATTAAAGAATTTGCGCTTGCCATATCCAGCAGGATTCTAAACTCAACTTGCGAATAATCGGGCATTACAAAAAAGAATCCTGGGCGCGGTACGAACGCTTTTCTTACGGGAAAATCTGTGTGATTTTCGTCTTCTTCTTTTTCGTATTTGTCGGGATTTGTGAGATTTTGAAGGTTTGGATCTCTGCATGAGAGCCTACCAGTAACGGTCCCAGCTTGTTCAAAACTAGGATGGAGCACGCCTTTGGAATCGCAATAGAATAAGAAGTTTGCAAAGTACTCGCTTTGTTTTTTTGCTTCTGCGTACTCAGCTGCAATTTTTGCGGCGGGATTTTCAAAAGTTGAAAGGATAGCTTTATCCCAGCGCCAGTTTCCTTTCTCTGTTTTTTCCCACTTTTCTTTTTCGCTGGCAAAAACCTCCTCAAAAACAGTCGTGCCTTTTACAAAATCAAGGCCCGTTTGCAGCTTGAATCTGAGTTCGATATTTCGAATCAGAGTAAGGTAATGATCGAGAGCTTGCTCACAATACTCCACATCGAGCTGAACTCCATATTGCTCCATTCTGAATAACGTGTGGACGAGCCGTGCCTCATTTTCTACAACCTGCATTTGCTTAGGGATAATTGGATCCAGTTTTGCGTCTTCTTCTTTTATCGCTTGGAGAATTTTTTTTCCAACATTCAAAGTACCTCTACCGTCTTGCTCACCGTATGGCTGCATGATCGAAAAAGGAACTTTATCAAAGTTGGGCTTTTTGTCTTCTTTTCCACCAAGTTCTGGATACTCGGTGACAGTGAAAAGCTTGTTTTTTGTGATGTACTCCCAAACGATGTCGAGCTTCTCGTCTCCCCAGCGTTTGGTTATTTCTGCTAAGTTATACCGCATGTGCTGATTAAAATGCACGCGATCTAAAAACATACAATCGTAAATTTTGCCTGCAATAAATAGCCCTTCTCTTGCAAGCATGTGTAGATCGAATTTTGCGTTTTGCAAAATCCAAACTCTGTTGGGGTCTGACAGAAGGGGTTTTAACTTATTTAGTTCTTCGCGAGGAAGCGCGTGAATTCCTTCTGAGGGATAATCCAAAAAGTTTATATAGAAGTCTTTTTCATTATCGTCCGACAAAATGACAGAAAATAATTTGTCATCCTTGAACGAATTAAGCCCAAAGGTTTCTGTATCTATCGATCCAATTTGAGTAAAATTATCTACGATGCCTTGTAAGATTTCGGTGCTGACAAGCATCTTTATTTACCTGCAATAATGGCTGCCCTTTTCGTGGCCCATTCACTTGCGTGTTTTACATATTTCGGTGTCTTCTCAGAAAACACAACTCGCTTACCAGTCCTGTGGCTGTCCACAAGCCTGTTTACAATCTCGGATTTTGAAAGATTGTATTTTAGCGCGAGTTTGTTGATATGCTCTTTGTTATCTGGCTCTGCGTAAACAAACAAAACCTGTCTTTTCATCGTGTTCTCCTAATGCCTCGAACTTGGCCTTTTGGTTTGTATCCAACTTTTTTTGGAAGCTTTTTGTTACCTGTCTCTTTATTCCAATTATCAAAAGTTTCTTGAGACATTTTGCCTTCTTTTACAAGTTGGGCAAATTTCTTTCGCTGAGCTTCAGATTGAAAAGGCATAAAACTCCTGAGAAATTGGCGCGAAGGTAGACTCTGACACCTCAAGGGATAATATAATCCCGCCCTTCGCACATAAAAACTAGCAAGCCTTTTTAGAAGCTTTCTTCGTTTTTTTAGTTTTTGTTTTCTTCTTTGCTGCCATACGCCCTCCTATTAAAATTCTTCTGTGCTAGTAGTGTTTACTGTTTCAGACCCGTCGTCAACCTCGTGATCCTTGATTGTATTGGCATCTTTGCCCTGACGGACGATTTTTTTCCAATTACCCGCTGCTTGCCGCTGCTTTTCGGTAGAAGGGTTTCCTGGGGACACTGTGAAAACAAAAAATGATTCCCCTTTGCCTTCCTTAAGTTCCGCGCCAATCTTAAAAATCTGACCAGTCGGAGGCTGCTTGTTCATAAGTGCTCGCGCGTAGGCGTCTGCCAACTTATGCCCCGCTCGGAATGCTGTACGGACAAAAGAAAGTTTAATTGGAAACGCAGTTCCTGCCTCAGCTTCTCCAGCCAAAACTCCGTAAAAATTCATGGTTTTATCGCGGCGAAACTCATCTTGTCCTTCTTTGAACTCCCAAGGAAGATTGTCGTTTTCAGGTGTCCAATTTTCAAGTCGAACAAATTCAAAGCGCCCAGTTTGTGGGTTCTTTTTCATGATTCGCCATTCTTTCCACTTTTCAAACACGATAACTTCAAAAGTCTCCCCGCGCTTGGCGATAACTTCCTCAGTGTTTGATTTAATGATCTCACCGATGTTGCGCACACCCTTTTTTACAAGATCGCTCGTTGGATGCATGAGCAGCGCTTTTGGAAGGATAAGATCTTTTGTATCTACAACCTCCCCTTCAAAGGCCGAGAACTCTTCTGCAAGAGCTACTTCGTTGGGTTTTTTAACCGCAGGCGGTGCTGACTTCTTCACTGTTTTTCCTGTTTCTTGTTGCATGTTTCATGTCTCCTTGCTTCAAAGCCGCAATGATTTGCGGGCTAAATTTATTCCAATCATCCAATGAAATTCGCACGTGGTCTTCAAAAAATCTCACACGTGTTTCCCCGTAAATCCACATATCCCGCTGGGTCTGTACGGGCTCATCCAAGTGAATAGTCAAAGCCTCCTGGCAAAAATCGCAAACTTCTTCTTGTGTGTATCTCATTTGAAATACTCAAGCATTCTTTTTGCGAAGTCTTCGCGGTCTTCGTCTGTGGTTAAACATTTTAGCATCAGGTCGCAAGATTCCTTGAGCGCATCCGCAGCACGCATGTTCGCCGCAAGTGTGTTTGTATGGACCCCACGTCGTTTTTTCTCGAGTAAAAATGCGTTATTTGCTAAAAATCGATGGGCTTGAATTGTTTCTTGAAGTTTCTTTTGCATTTCCATTTATGACTTCCTTGGTTTTACTTTTAACTTGAACTCACGATACGGCTGCGAAAGGCCAGGCGGAACCCAACCTGATTGCCCCGTTTTCTTTTCCATCTCTTTGATTTCTTTTTTCGCCCAACTTGAAAGGGTTCGAGAATTAACAGAAACCATGTTGTAGAAAAGGTCTTGGCTTTCAAGATACTTAAAAAATTGCATCTTTTCTTCTTGAGTGGCGGGCTGCCTCACAGAGATAAGCTCATCAACTTCGACATGCCCAAGCTTGCCGTCAATACGCTCAAGCCCACTCTCGGTCATGTAGGTGAGTAGGCGCTCTTTATCTTCAAGAATTGAATTTTCAATTTGCTTAATTTCCGCTTCGAGTTCTTTAACTCTAATCTCAGAATCAACAAGTCTATTGCAGATCTCAGAAAGTTTGTTTAGATCCGCACTCGACTCATTTTCAAACCCTTCAACTTCACTCATTTTCAGCTCCGTTGTCTAAAAGAATCAAATCACCTGGCTTTACTTTGAACTGCTGATCTCTTGCGTACACGATCATAAAATTGGTGTGGCTTTGATAATCAATCGCCCAGATGTCAGCTTTTGCCAGATACGTTTTTCCAACTTCAAAATCTTGTGGCGGCTTTTCTGTTTTAAGTTGCTGCTTCTTGCTCATCTTCTTCTCCGATATTTTTTAGAACCTTACTTGCTATTTCATCAACTGTAGTCACTGCTTCACTGGCAACAGCGGGGAGCTGTGTGTAGAGTTTTGAATTGATAATCGAAATAAGTGTGGTGTGCTCGTATTCCGCTGCGGTAATCAGGGCGACCATTTCAGCATTTTCTTCTGCAGTAAAATACTCTTTCATCTGTTTGAGTAATTTCGGGTATGGTCTCATATTAAGTTTCATTTTTTCTCCTGTAAAAATTTAGCTATCACTGTTGATTCATGCAAGTATGAAAGCGTTGCGGCTTAAAATTCTTCAAGTTTTTCTTTTAGAACAGCATTTGAAATTGCCTGTTTCTCCCCCAACGATTTAAGCACAAGTTCATCGATTGTGTTTGGAGTAACAAGGTCTATTCGCGTGATGGACTGATGTCGCTCGCTTCCGCCCCTGTAATTTCTTGCCTCGGCTTGAATATCAAACTCAAGGCTAAAGGATCGAGAATAAAATATGGAATAAGAAGCAGCCACAAGATTAACCCCAATGCCGCCGCTACCAGGGTGACCAATAAGAACGCGGCACTTCTCATCAGTACTAAAGCGAGTGATTTGCTCATCGCGATTACTAATCTGTCCGTGGAGCTCGGCGTAGGCAATTCCAAGTGAGTCACAGCACTCGCGAATGTCTTGGTAATTAGCGTGAAATACGGCCCATACCAGTACCTTGTGATATGGAGCCAAGTCTTCCAGTAACTGTTTGAGAGCTTCCTTTCTGGGGTTTTCTTTGATTTGAATTGTTTGAGACTCTTCTCCATTATCTCCCTCCACACGGATGTGACCTGACACAATTTGCTGAAGACGTAAAGCCTTCGTAATAGCGAGTTCCGCGATGGCGTGCTTGCTTTCGCCCTCACTTTGGATTGTAGCAATCAAATCTCGTTTCATAGAGTCATACAGACGCTGCTGCTCTTTACTCATCTCAACTGAAATAACTTTTCTTACAAGCGGGGGGAGTGAGAGGCATTTGGACTTTTCAACGTGCATTGAAACAGGCTCAATGATTTCTTTGATTTTTAGATCTGCGTTTTTTATCGGCTGCCAGTTTGGAAAATACTTGGATGCTGGCATCGCTTTATTTTTGTCCTCAAAATATCTGGCTCTAAAAGAAAAAAAATTTGAACCGAAGCGTTCTCCTCGGTCGAGAATTCGAAACTGCGAGAAAATATCCATCAAGTTATTTAGAATCGGGGTTCCTGTGAGGATGTAGCGATATTTTGAAAGGTCTGCGAGCTCAATTGCGCGCTTTGTGCGCTTTGCGGACATGTCTTTGCATTTGTGGGACTCATCGAGTACGAGGCAAGAAATCCCACTTTTAAGCTGGTTTTTCATAAGCTCAAAAAGTTCTGGCATGTTCAGAGACTCGTAATTTGTAATATAAATTATATTATAACCATGCTCTTCGATCAGGGCTGCTCGCTGCTTACCTGTTCCAATCAATGGAACTATTTTTTTCTGATCGATTTTTGAAAATGTGGAAAACTCATTTTTCCAGTTTTGAATTACAACTGGTGGGCACAAAATGAGTGTTGGGATAACTTTACCATGCTTTTTATAGATGTTTCTGAGTATGTTTATCGTTGTGCCAGTCTTGCCTACCCCTGGTTCCATAAATAACGCAAAACAATCAAAATTTTTTGCACGATCAACACACTCTTGCTGATGAGGCCAAAGTTTTACTTCCATAAAATCTTAAATTTCCTTACAATCTATTTATCCAGGGACGGTGAGGCCGGTCCCACGGACGGGACGCTTTCTTGTGACTGGGTAGCACCGAATGTTGGTATCGCGACAGTACCAACACCTTTTTCGAGCTTTATGAGTAGCTCAAAGGCAAAGACTCGCGTGTCGTAGTTATTCTCTGACAGCGCATACGTTTTAAGATATTTGCGCAGTTCTTCCATGGTCACAATTTCTTCAAAGGATTTCACTGACTTACTTCCTTCATTTGTTTTTTAACCTTGTTCATAAGCTTTGGATCCACAACCTGAACTGGGATAGGCTGCTGAACTTTCAGAACAGGACGCTTGTTTGCAAGCTGGTCTTTGAGTTGAATTTGCTGCTCACGAATTCGGGCGCAATGGTCTTGAAGATTATCAATTTCAACCTTGAATTTTTTAAGCTCATCCTGGGCGCAGGTAACTTTGCTTTCAAGTTCGGTGATCTTAAGTCCTTGCTGAAGGGCAATGTTTTTTGCAGACTCCCACTGCGCGTTTGCCTGCTTAAGATCGGCCTCTACACTTTGCAACTTTTTTACCGTGCTCGCGTAGGCTGTGTCTTCGGACTTATTGTAAATCCAAATTGCGCCAAACATGGCGACAATGCACGCGATAAACACAAAAATAACGACACTCATTTCATCTCCTTTACGAATCACGTTGCCCCTCCATGGGAATTATTTGTTGAAGATCAATCATCCATTTTGCTCTTAAATCTTTTGGAACAAGCTCGAGAAGCGCGGGGATCTCTTTCATAGGGATCTTGCGCATGAGCTGCAGAATCTGAGATTTTTCATGCAGGCCCGCGTAGTAAGATTTGTTGTCATCCGCATACTCGTAATGCCAGTCGTGCTTTTGCATGAGAGATTTAATTTGATCGATCATAGCCTGCTCCTAAAAGGGGCGAAAGCAGCGATTAAAAGAAAGAAGCCAAACCAATGCCAAAAATCTTGAAAAATAAAATTAAGTACGTCGGTCATTTTCCCTTCCTAGTTGAGAAAGATAAATCTACTGAATAAAAGAAATGCCTACTACACGACTGACACTCGCCTTCAGACTCTTCACCGCTTGGGGTTAAATCAAATCCTTCCCAAATCTCTTCTTGCTCGTGTCCGCAGTAAGGACAATATAAATGCATTTCGTGAAAAGACTCGCCTCGTTTTATGATGCTACTAATTTTTGATTTCTTAAAATCCTCTAACCATTCGCTCATTTCTTCACTCCCGTGTACGGAGGCAGATTCGTGAACAAGCAAACGTAAGTCGTGAGTTCTGGAAAATAATTTTTGCAGACTTGATATTTACCAACTGCCATGGAGACTGGGATCGACAGAAGAATAATAACTACGAGTGCAATGCCTACGGCGTAGAGTTTGTCTTTCATTTTTTCTCATCCTCCTTCATCACATATCTAAATTTACTCTCGATATTTTCCACCATGCGACTTCCTTCTTGTATGCTGATATAAACAATAACTTCTTTGCATTCATTTGGAATCCAGGCAGTCGGAACAATTCTTACTGTGGTAATCCCTGCTTCTTTTAAGAAGCGTCCGAGCTCTTCTGGTGCGTTTAACTGGATCAATTCATCTCCTGCTTGTTGTACTTAATTTGATTGTGAACCCACACGTAATGAGCTGCGAGCCCGCGTCGAATATCCTGCAAATTTTTTTCATCCAACTTAGGCGAACACCAGCAATTCGCATCAGGGATGTGTTCTTCAAAATCATCTTGCGGCATACAGTGGATGTCGTCCTCAAAGTTTACTGTCCTTACTTTGCTGTAACGGGTTTTCTTTTCCATACTCATCCTTGAATTGCTCTACACGAAACGAAAAACGTTGTAAAAACTCAAACGCAATATAGTCATCATTATGCGCTTGGTTTTCTAAATGGGGAAGAATGTAGGCAAGCATCTGGGATCTGGCATCAAGCTTGTTTTGAAGCTCTGAAATGATTTTTCTCAAGTGAGAAATTGTGTCGTCTAAATGCTCGCTCATTTTTCAATTCCCGAAGACTTCAGAATGTCGCGAAACTTTTCATAACTGACCTTCAATGGAATTGAGTAATTCGCAAAAACTACAAAGGTGACTTCGTTAGTTGGAAGCCCTTTGGAATTTATATCTGGCAGTGCTGCAATCACTTTATGTAAGTCTATTGTGACTAGGCACTGCGCTTGTGGCGTTTCAAACTCTCTAAATTTCATCGGCCTTCCTCGTTATTTAGTTCTTCAATCAAAGCCCTTGCAAAACTTATTGCCATCTGCGCTGTACACTTTGGTAAAGTTTTTGGTGTGACTTCTGTTCCAGGTCCTTCAGTCACTCTTTGTTGAACAAAAGGGTTTGAAAGAATCCCCTGCAGTGCCACGGCTGAAAAATACTCGAGCTTGTTGAGGCCGTTAAAGTGTCTAGATTGCTCGCCTTCAAAGCTATGAATCATACTATCTGGTTTTGTCATCCACCAACTCCTTTAACATAAAGTGATATTCAATCTCGTCCCGCTCTCGCCAGTACTTCGCGCTGATCCTCTCCCAATTTTTGTGTATACAAGTGTATACACAAAGAGTTCGGTAGATTGAGCATTCGGCAAGCATCTGGTTTTCTTCAAAATCACTCGTGAAACTGTGTAACACTATCATGATTAAATGTACTAGCAAGAAAAAAGGTAATAGCGGATAAAATTGCCAGACGCGCCCTGCTATGACAATTGCTCCGATGTGATTGAAAAATAAAGGGTCAGCAAAATCTTTGGGCAGATATTTTGTCGTGCCTGGGTAATCGCGCTCCCAGTTTTGCGCAAAGAAAAACTGTTTTGCTCTTTCCCAGAAAAAACGATTCACAGGTGCATGAAGCCCTTGCCTATTGAGCCCAGCAATGAAAGGAAGCGTTTGGTCTCTTGAGAAATTTTTTGGATTATTCCAGGGTTCTTGAATCGGGTGACGAGTAAACCAGCCGTCTTTTATCTCGTAACTGGCTGCAAGTTCTTTTAGATAAACGATATTTTTATCGCACAGAAGTAAAAGCCCAAATCTTACTGTTGAATCACCGCCGTCACCATTTCTTTCAACTGGGTATCCGTATGAATCTTTGAAGATCATTTCAGCATCTTTCTTGCGGTTTCAAAAAGTTCGCGAATAAATTGAATGCTGATTTGATTGCCTGAATTGGCCTGCACTATAATATAGTGAAGAATTTGCTGCTCAAGTGCTTCCAAAGTAACTTTGTTGTGATTCGCCCCTAGATCTAGTGGCGGATGAATCATGGCTGCCCGTGGTACCTGTTCAAAAAACATTCTGCCCCCTAAAATGCTATCATGAAACACCGTGCTAGCAATTTTTTAATTGAATCGTCAAGAAAATTATACAAACCTGATTCGACCAACTAGGACGAGCAGTCCGACAACGAGCAGGGGGGTTTTTAATGGACGCAGAGGTGCGTGTTGACGACACGCTTTTAATCAACAACGAAAAACAACTTCATGTTGAGCGTGTGGAAGTGTTCACAGGCGACGACGATTACAACGAAACCGACAGCGTTGAAGTGACAGCTCACAATGACCAGCTTCTCATCAAACAGCTTCTCACGCGAAGAAATAAGCCGAGCGATTTTAGACTTCGTGGCGAGCCTGGTGTGCGTCTTTTTTTGGCGTGTGAAAGTGGCAAAAATTTTATTCTCACTCTGGCCCACCACAAGGGAAGTCTGCATGTTCAGGCAAAGGAAATTTTATGATTTGGTACAACTACAAAGCGCCCACAATTAACACAGCTCTTTCAGGCAGCGTGATTCTGGAATCTGGGAATCTTGAGAATTTCATCAATGACTACCAAGAAGGTGCAAGCCTTTATCACTGTTATTATGATCTTGAAAAGCGCCCGAGCTTTACTGACTACCAGGGGCTCATGCGTCCTGTGTTTGACTCAATTCATTTTGATTTTGATTCCGACGACGGGGGCTCGCAGGCTTGGGAAGACACAAAGAAATTCTGCAAAAAGCTCCATGAATCTGGCATCTCGTTTCATCTTTATTTTTCAGGCAATAAAGGGTTTCACGTTGCCGTTCACAAGTCAGCCTGCGGAATCACTGAAGGCACTAAAGAAGACTTGGAAGGCAAGATTAAATCTCTTTGCACGAATTTGAAGCTGGAGTATCCGACGCTGGATTCGCGCATCTGGAACGCAAACCGAAAGTTTCGCGCTTTTCGCTCCCAACATGAAAAATCAGGTCTCTACAAGATCAGGCTCACAGGCATGGGGCTTCCGAAAAAGATTTCCGACTACACGATTGAGGAGATAAGGAATCTAGCAATTCAGCAGCCTGTGCATAAATATGCGCATCCTCTACCGTGCCCAGCACCTTCAAGCTTTCTCACTCAGTATTTGCTG
>Ga0209175_10000210_pt1 | contig 41273 bp, 32 predicted proteins | sample JI91814C2DNA_FD_187506 | JGI IMG/M metagenome (GOLD analysis project Ga0209175, IMG submission 187506) | Wastewater effluent complex algal communities from Wisconsin, to seasonally profile nutrient transformation and Carbon sequestration -... | ecosystem: Engineered > WWTP > Effluent > Algae...
GCCTGTTCGGGCTTTAGGTAAAGGGAGAACATTTCCATCGTGTCGCAGAAGAATTCGGGCTCGGGCGTGCCGTCGTAGTGAATTTGCGCCTTGGGGCCGGGGTAGTCACCAAGGAGCATGCCGTCGAGGGAGCAGGAGGTGTCTTTGCCGATTTCGACCGGGGCGACGCGGGTGTCGGTGGTTTGGCCGCAGGCGGCAAGCAGGCTGACGGCCAGCAGCAGCGCGGCGGTGTGGGCAGCAAGCGGCGGGATTTTCATCGTTCGAATCTCCAGATGGCCACGGCGAGCGGGCCGACGATCCAGGCGAGCATGACGCCGCCGAGGGTGGCGGGGTTGCTCAGGGCTTCGGGGAAAACGGTGGCGAGGCCGTAAAGGGTGCGCACTTCGTCAAGGCTGAACACGTTGAGCACGCGGAAGACATCGGCGGGGTTGGCCAGCAGCAGGTAGGGGAAGATCGCGCCGCCATAGTCGCCGGCGGTAACCACCAGCGCGCCCAGCAGCAGCAGATCGAAAACCAGCACAAAGAAGAACCAGGTGCCGATGGCCAGGCCCGAGGCGCGGGTGCGATCCGCGGCGAACACCGAGAGCATCACCGCGATGCTCAGGAAGGCGAAGCCGAGCAGGATGGCCGAGCCCATGAAGCCGGCGTAGTGGAAGAGGGCGTTGAGGTTGAGCTGGGGCGAGAGGATCAGCCCCACCGCGCCAAAGCCGGCGATGGTGGAAAAGGCCAGCGCCCCGGCAAGGCCCGCGTATTTGCCAAGGATGAGTTCCTTGCGCGTTATTGGCAGGGTGAGCAGCAAGTCCAGCGAGCCGCGCTCGCGCTCGCCCACGATGGCGTCGAAGCCGAGGATCAGGGCGATCAGCGGGATGAGGTAGATCACCAGGCTGACCAGCGAGGCGATGGTGACGTCGATGGACCGAAACCCCACCGCGCCCTGCTGGGCCGCGCCAAAGTAGGCGATGACCAGCGCAAACACGGTAAAGACGACCGCCACGGCGAGCACCCAGCGGTTGCGGATGCGGTCCCAGAATTCCTTGCCGGCGACGATGCCGATCTGTCTGAAGTCGATGGAGAGCATGGGCTTAGTTCCGGTAGCCGAAGAACACATCTTCGAGGGACGGTTCGCGGACGTGGAGATCGCGCATGGTGTCGCCGAGGGTGGCGAGGCGGGCCAGCGCAGGCATCTTGGCCTCCCGCGGCAGGCGGATGTGGAGAATGCTGCCGGCCTCCTCGATGCTTTCGATGACGATGCCCTGGAGCACGCGGGCGACCTGCTCGGCGAGGCCGGCGCCGCCGGCAATCTCGAGGGTGAGCGGCAGGTTCATGCCTTCGCGCAGATCCTGCACGGTGCCGGTGGCACGGATCAGGCCGCCTTCCATGATGGCGAGGCGATCCACGCGTTCCTGGATCTCGGCGAGGATGTGGGAGGTGAGGACCATCGTCACGCCTTCATCGCGGAGTTCGCGCAGGATGCGGTAGAAGTCGCGGATGGCGCCAGGGTCGAGGCCGGTGGTGGGCTCGTCGAGAAAAAGCAGCCGCGGCGTGCCGAGCAGGGCCTGGGCAAAGCCGAGGCGCTGGCGCATGCCCTTGGAGTATTCGCGCACGCGCCGGCTGGCGGCGTGGCTGAGGCCGACTTTTTCGAGCAGCGCGGGGCAGTCTTTACGCGGCACGGCTTTGAGGTCGGCAAAGAAATACAGGGTTTCGATGCCGGTGAGGTTGTCGTAGAGAACCACGTTTTCCGGCAGATAGCCGATCTTGCGCCGGGTTTCGCGAAAGCGCGGGCCATTCACCTTTTCGCCGTCCAGAAGGATTTCGCCGGAGGTGATGGGGATGAGGCCGAGCATCATCTTGAACAGGGTGCTCTTGCCGGCGCCGTTGTGGCCGATGAGGCCGAACAGCTCGCCCGCGGCGATGGACAGGTCGACACCTTTTACCGCTTGCACGGTGCCGAAATCCTTGGTCGCCCCGCGGGCTTCAACGATATTGCTTGCCAAGCCATTTTCTCCAGTCGGAATGTTCGGGGCGCATGCGCGGATTGTTATCCACGATGCTGGGGGCGCGCAGCAGCGGAAACTGCTGGGCGATCAGGCGCAATGTCTGGATGGCCGGGCTGGCCAGCAGCAGCTTGACCATCGGGTGGCGCCAGGAGAGCCGGTCGACCATGTCGTTGGCCTCGTAGGGCACGTCGCCGCGGCCATCGCCGTTGCGGTCCCAGCCCACGTAGTTGCTCCAGTGGTTGCCTTCCTTGACGCCCCAGGGTTCATCCTTGGAAGCGACGTATTTCACCTGCTCGCGGTTGGAGATGAAGTCGTTCTTCTCGACCACGTTGCGGGTCGAGCCGGCCCACAGGTGCACGCCCACCTGGTTGTCCACCACCAGGTTGTTGCGCAGCACGTTGTATTCGGCGTCGTAGATGAAAAAGCCGCGGGCGTTGCCAGCCACGATATTGCCCTCGACCACCGCGTCCTGGATGGTGCGCAGCATGATGCCGTGGTCGGAATTGCCCCAGGCCCGGTTGTTGCGCACGATCTGGTCGCGCACTTCCATCAGTGCCAGGCCGCCGCGGTTGAAGTAGGTGTCGTTGTCCTCCCACACGTTGTGGTAGGAGTTCATGTAGTGGGTGCCATAGCGGCTGTGGTGCATCTTGTTGCTGCGAAACAACGCCCGGTGCGACACGTCCACGTAGATGGCGTCGCGCACGAAGCTGATGTTGTTGCCGATGATCTGCGCGCCGGTGGTGTTGTAGAGCTGGATGCCGTTGCCGCGCTGGGACGAGCCGAGGTCACGCTTGCCGGTGATCAGGTTGCCCTCGATCACCACGTCCTGGGCCTTTTCGATCCACAGGCCGAACAGGGTGTAGGTGAAGTCGCAATGGGCCACCCGGGCGCGGTGGGCGCCGGGCTGGATGTACACGCCGGCATTTTGCGCACCCAGGTCGGCGCCGGAATCGGCAACGATGAAGCCCTCGACGCTGACGTCGGTGGCCACGATGCGCACCGTGTCGCCCTTGCCGCCGGCGTCGATGGTCGGGCGGCCTTCTCCGATGAGTTTCAGCGGTTTTTCGATGCGCAGGTTTTCGGGGTAGATGCCGCGGGCCACGCGCAGCGTGTCGCCGGGGGCGGCCTTGTTGATGGCCGCCTGGATCGATTCGCCCGGCCTGACTTGCCACTCGGCCCCGTGGGCGCTTGCCGTCAGCCCCGCAAGGAGCAGGGCGAGGATTGGGCGAAGGGGGAAACGGCTTGGATGCATGAAGTGAGAGCGGATCCGGAATGCGTGCCAGTGTGCGGCGAAATGTCGCAGCCAGCCTTGATGTAGGTGAAGTCGGCGAGCACACGCCGGGCGGCCCGGCAAGGCTGTGGCGCCGCAGCCTTGCACCGTGCGGCTGCTGGGCCGCGGGGTGAGTGTAGCCCATGCAACGCAGATGCCGATGCCGCGTTGCGAGGGCGACGAAATGCGTCGAGGGAGTCGGCGAAGGTGCTGGCTTGTGTCAGAAATATCTGACAAACGGCTTGTCGAATTCCGACGCAGATTGGGCAGGGTGCCGACAGACTAATAAATAATGTAATGAGATTATTCGCCCCACAAACAAATCAACAGGTTTCTGCAAGGGCCCACAGAGAGCCAGGAACGTAAGTGTCATTTACTCCGTGGTGTTTCGGATCAAAAGATGTGAGCGGTAGAGGAGACAGCCTTGCACACACATGGCAATCCGGTGGTCAGCGTGCCGAACAAAACGGGTTTCATTGCTTCAATGCTGGGCGATGAGCTACCCGACGAGTCTGATATGCACAGCTTGCGTCGCTATTTTTTTCTGTTGCCGATCCAGCATCGAAAGCAGAAAAAATACGGCGCCAAGTTGACGGCCATGTGTGCGTTCGGCCCTTATCGCAATCGTTATGCCGTGAGTTTTATGCGGGCCAGCGCACGTGCTCTGGGTCTGCTTTAGGCCACTGTATTCATTTCATTTTTATGGAAAAGAGTCGCAACATGAACGTCACCGATACCCTGCAAAAACTTTCCGAGGCTGCTGCCGGCCAAGGAAATGCCTTCAAATCCATTTACGAAGTCGCGCTGAAGGCGACCGAACAGGTTTTTTCGCTGAACACTGATTTCGCCCGTTCTTTTTTTGAAGGTGCGGTGACATATCCGGCCGGCTCGGATTACCAGCAGCAGCTCGCGGCGCAATGCCGGCAGATCGAGTCTGCCAGCACTTATTTCCTGAATATCAGCGACGTCTGGTTCAAGAGCCAGGCCGAAATGTTCACTCTCGGTTCGGCCAATGCCGAAGCGCTTTCCCAACAATTGAGCGAGCAATTCGAGCATCTGGTCAATGCGCTGCCGGCAGACCCCTCGAAGTATTCGGAAGCGTTGAATTTGGCTTTGAATGCAGCGAAGAATGCGTGCGAGAAGGTGATGGATACTTCTCGCCAGATTTCCGCTTCCACGCTTGTGCCCGCCGGGCGGGCTCGGGCTTCGGGCGCCAGAGCGGCTGCGTAACACCGCCAGATCGTCGCGCCACACGGTTCGGTGCCCTGCCGGGGCGTGTGATGCGAGGGGGCGCCAGTCCCCATGTTGTCGAATTGCTTTCAAGCGACGGTTCTACTCGATCGACGAACCCGAGGTCGAATCAAGGGTTTGTCCGTAAATAGCCCGGCGTCGGCCTGGGGTCGGATCACCGCCACTGCGTTGTTGCGTTTTCTTGCTTGGGCGCCACCCAGGCTGAAAAAGCGCGCCTGACATTGGCGGCGATTCACCTCCCAGGCTTCGGTTTTTTATTCACGGACAAGCTCTAAGCCCAGGTTCGCGCTTGCGTGCCGGGAGTTCCCCGGAGCGCTTTGGGAGTGCTGCAGGAGGCCGTGATGGCGATGGAATTGCTCAAGTTTGTTCATGATGACAAATGGCCCGGCACTTTCCTTGCGGTCTGCGCGCGATGGATAGAGGGGCGCTCGTTGACCCAGCACCTTTTGCTGATGGCACTTGCGCCGCTGCCCTTTTTGCTGGCGGCACTGCTCATGCTTCACGAAATGGCGCGTACCGGCCCGCATGCGCAGACCAATCTGGAACGTGGCCTGGCCACTGTCCGCTTATTGGCGTCGGCGGCCGAATCAGGCGTTTATCTCAAAAGCCCGCGGCAGCTCGAGCAAATGCTTGAAGCTGTGCGTGCGCTGGGTGGCGTGGCGGCCGTGGCCATTTACGAGCAATCGGGCCAACCCCTGGTGGTCAGGGGGCGCCCGGAGCTTCCGGCTCCGGGCCGCATTGCTGGCGTTCGCAGCGCCGGGTTGCTGAATGAGAAGGCCGGGCGAATGGCTTTTGCCGCGCCCGTGGAACCCGGACAGATCCTCCTTGCCAGGCTGGGCCGCCATGACGAGCCGCCAGGCAAGTTCGCGGGCTTGCCGGCCATCGGCTGGGTCTATCTGGAAATCGACCCGGGCGTCACGACGCTTTACGGCGATAAATTCGTGCTGGCCAACCTGTTTATCGCCTTTGCCACCTTGCTTGGCGGTGCGTATGCCGCATTGCGTCTGGCCCGTGCGGTGGGAGAACCGGTGGCGGGGCTGGCCGAAGCGGCTCGACGCATCCGCGCCGGCCAGGGGGCGGCGAGGGTGCCCGTCGATGCCGCGAGCCGCGAATTGCGAAGCTTGCAGGAAGGCTTCAATACCCTGGCCGGGGGCATCGACGAGGTGCGCCGGACAATGCAGGCCAGAATGGAAGAGGCGACCGACCGGTTTGCCCACGAAGCCCTGCACGATCACCTGACCGGGCTGCCCAACCGGCGCGCGTTCGACAGGGCGCTGGACGACGCGGTGTCGAACGCCCGGCGTCTGTCGGATCAAGGGGTGCTGTGCTTCATCGATCTCGATTACTTCAAGACCGTCAATGACCTTGGCGGCCATGCGGCCGGGGATGCCCTGCTGTGCGAGGTTTCCGAATTGATCCTGCAAGGGGTGCGCGCCCAGGATCTGGTCTGCCGCGTCGGGGGCGACGAGTTCGCCATCATTTTGCGAGCCTGCAGTGCCGACGATGCGCGGCGTCTCGCCGAGGGGCTCTGCGGGGCGATCGCGGCATTGTGCTTTAACTGGGAAAACCAGTGTTTCAAGGTGAGCGCGAGCTTTGGCATGGCCGTCATCAACGACACCGTGCCCGACACGGCCGCCGTTCTGAAGGCCGCCGACGCTGCCTGTTATGCGGCCAAGCACGAAGGGCGCAACAAGGTGGTGCTGTGCCATGAGGCCTGCTCGGGCTGAGCGCGCTGCATCACGCGGGCAGCGGGTTTCGCCGATCGGAGTTGAATCAGCGAGATAATTGCGATTGGGCGAACGACGGATGCGCAGAATGACCAAGGAAGACAAGCCAGACAAAAACGCTCTTGAGGCGGGCTTCGCGGAGGTGGGCGTCGCGGAGATGGGCGGTGTGCTGGATGCGCTGCGCGCGCGCCAGGCCGAGCTGGAAATCGAGAACGCCCGTTTGCGTCGGGCAGAGGGCGAACGTATTGCGACGGACGGGGCTCTCCATCGCAGCGAAGCCGAATTCCGCAATCTGTTCGAGCTGTCGATGGTGGGCAGCGCACAAGCCGATCCGGACACCGGGCGTCTCTTGCACGTCAACCGCATGCTGTGCGAGATCACCGGCTACGACGCGGATGAACTGCTCGGGAAGTCGATTGCCGAGGTCACCTACCCGGATGACCGGCAGGCGTGCTGGAGCGGTCTTCGCGATCTCCTGGCAGGCAAGCTGGATGTTTACATCAGCGACAAGCGTTACCTGCGCAAGAACGGCGAAATCGTCTGGGTGAATGTTCAGGTGAAGGCGCTGCGCGACGACCAAGGCCGGCCGCTGAGCATGATTGCGGTGATCCAGGACATCAGCGCCCGGAAGAAGGCCGAGGCGGTAGCGCGCGAGAACCTCGACCTGCAGGGGCAGCTGACCAAGATCGCCGCGACAGTGCCGGGCGTGATCTGCTCGTTCAAGTTGCGGCCGGACGGCAGCATGGCCATGCCCTACGCCACCGCGGCGCTGGACACGCTTTACGGGCTGCGCCCTGAAGACGTGTGCGATGACGCGAGGCTTATGATCGAACGGATTCATTCCGGCGACACCGGCTATGTTCTGGAAACGATCGCCGCGTCGGCCAGGAGCATGACGGCCTGGCGCGCGGAGTATCGGATTTTGCATCCGCGCAAGGGGACGTTGTGGGTCGAAGGCCATTCGATGCCGCAACGCGAGCCGGACGGCAGCGTCCTGTGGCATGGCTTCCTCATGGATGTGACCGAGCGCAAGCGCATGGAGGCGGCCCTGCGCGACAGCGAACGCCTTTATCGCGCCATTGGCGAGTCGATCGATTACGGCGTGTGGGTGTGCGCGCCGGACGGCCGGAACATCTACGCCAGTGAGTCCTTCCTCAAGCTGGTGGGGATGAGTCAGGAAAAGTGTTCGGATTTCGGCTGGTTCGGCCTGCTGCATCCGGACGATGCCGAGCGCACCCTCGGCGCCTGGATGGAGTGCGTCCGGCAAGGGGCGGTATGGGATGCGGAGCACCGCTTTCGCGGCGCCGACGGGCTGTGGCACGACGTGCTGGCCCGAGGGGTGCCGGTGCGCAACGAGCGTGGCGAGATCACTCACTGGGCCGGCATCAACCTCGACATCGGGCGCCTCAAGCGGGTCGAGCAATCGCTGCGTGACAGCGGGGCCGAACTCCAGAGCGCCCAGGCGGTTGCCCGGACCGGGAGCTGGCGGCTGGATGTCAGGTGCAACGTGCTGCACTGGTCGGACGAAAACTATCGCATCTTCGGCATTCCCAAAGGGGTGCCGCAGACCTACGAAACCTTTTTGGCGACGATTCATCCCGATGACCGGGCCTTCGTCGATCAATCCTGGCAGGCCGCCCTGAGTGGCGAGCCCTACGACATCGAGCACCGCGTGATTGCCGATGGCGAGATTCGATGGGTGAGGGAGCGGGTCGAGCTGGAGTTCGATGCTGAGGGCGTGCTGCTTGGGGGCCTTGGCTGCTCCCAGGACATTACCGAGATGAAGCGTGCCGACGCCGCCCTGGCGGCGAGCGAGTCGCGTTTCCGGCTGGCCATGGAGGCGGTTGCGGGGGTGGTCTACGACTGGGATCGGCAGGCCGATTCGGTGTCTTGCTCGACGGGACTCAAGCAGGTGTTCGGGGAGGGCGGGCCGGAGGCGCAATTCGGCCGGCGTGGCTGGCGCGCGCGGGTCAATCCGGATGATCTGCGCCTGATCCGGCCGGAAGTCGTCCGCTGTCTCAAGGCGCGCAGCGATCGTCTCCACGTGGAATACCGGGTGCAGCGCCATGACGGGAAGTGGCTGCACATTTCGGATAGCGCCCGCATCATCCGGGACGCCGCTGGGCGGGTGGTGCGCCTGGTGGGCAGCCTGACCGACATCAGCGCCCGCAAGGAGGCCGAGGCGGCGCTCATGCGCATGAACGACACGCTCGAAGAGAAGGTTGCCGAACGGACTTCCGAGGCCGAGGCGCGCGCCCGGGCGTTGCTGGAGTCCGAGCGTTTCACCCGGGCGACGATTGATGCGCTCAACGTGCCGCTGTGCGTGCTCGATCCCGACGGAACGATCATTGCGGTCAACAAGGCCTGGCGTGATTTCGCCATGGCCAATGGCGGGACACCGGAGCAGGTGAGCGAGGGGGCCAATTACCTGGCGATCTGCGATGTGGCCGCGCAGGCCAAATGCCAGGTTGCCGGCGCGGTGGCGGCGGCGATTCGTGCGGCCTTCGCCGGGAGCCGGGAGGAGGTCTCGATCGAATACGAATGCTCCTCTCCAACCCAGCGGCGCTGGTTTCTCCTGAGCCTGAGCTGCTTTCCGGGGAGCGGGCCATTGCGTGTCGTGGCCATGCACAACGACATCACCGAGCGAAAACGTTCGGCCGAAGAGCAGGCCAAGAGCGCGGTGCGCCTCAAGCGGCTGGGCGCCCACCTGGAAACCGTGCGCGAAGAACAGAACGCGAGCATCGCGCGCGAAGTGCACGATGAACTCGGCGGAACACTGACCATGCTCAAGCTCGGCCTTGCCACCACGGTGGGCGGCCTTGAGTTGCCGCCAAACACGCAGGCGCGCTTCGAGCGATTGCTGGAACAGGTCGATTCCGCCCTGAAGACCGTGAAGCGCATTTCGGCCAATTTGCGACCGGCCCTGCTCGACACGCTCGGACTGGTGGCGACGGTTAACTGGTACGCCGCTGATTTTTCACGCATGACCGGCATCGCGACGGAAGTCAGCATGCCGGAGCATTTCAAGCTTTCGGCGGTCCGCGACACCGCGGTGTTCCGCATTGTCCAGGAGGCCCTGACCAACATCGCCCGGCACGCCCGGGCCAGCAAGGCCTCGATCAGCATGGAAATTGTCAAGGGCATGCTGGACGTAAAAATCTGCGACAACGGAATTGGCCTGGCCGAGAGCGAGCGCTACAAACACGATTCCTTTGGTTTGATCGGAATGCAGGAAAGGGCCCAGTATCTGGGCGGCTGGCTGTCGATCTGCAGTCAGCAGGGCCAGGGCACGTGCCTGACCCTGCACATTCCGCTTGAAGACAAGGCGCAAGGCTGGAGAACAGGTGATGGCGACCGTACTGATTGTCGATGACCACGCGGTGGTGCGTGGCGGACTGCGGCAGTTTCTTGCCGACACCGATGACCTTGAAATAACGGCCGAAGCGGCGAGCGGGCTCGAGGCGGTGGCGCTGGTCGAGAACGGCGACTGGAACCTTGTGCTGCTGGATATTGCGCTGCCGGATCTCAACGGGCTGGAGGTGCTCAAGCAGATCAAGCGCCTGCGCCCGAACCTGCCGGTGCTGATCTTCAGCATGTTCTCGGAGGACGAATTCGCCATTCCGTCCCTGGAGGCCGGTGCGTCCGGCTACCTCAACAAGGACAGCCCGCCGAACCAGATCCTCACCGCGATTCGCACGGTGGTGGGCGGGGCGCGCTACCTGAGCCCGACCCTGGCCGAAAAACTGCTGGCGGGCGTTGCCCCGTCCGGTCGCAAGCTGGCCCACGAAACCCTGTCCCGGCGCGAAACCGAAGTCTTGCTGATGCTCAGCAAAGGCACCACGCTGACGCGGATCGGCGAGATTCTGCACGTGAGCGTCAAAACGGTGAGCACTTACCGGGCCCGCATCATCGAAAAACTTGGCCTGCAATCCAATGCCGAATTGACCCGCTACGTCGTCGAGCACCGCCTGGGGTGATGCGCATCGTCTGCTGACGCGGCCCCCGGCCAAGCCGGGGGCGCCGTGTTTAGCCGGCCTCGCGGGAGCGCTTGGCTTCGTTGAGCAGGAAGCGCTGGTAGTCGTCCAGGTCGCCGTCGAAGGGTTCGATGCCGCCGCGGGTCACCAGCCAGAACTCGTCGCACACGGCACGCAGCAGTGCGCGGTCGTGGCTGACCAGCATCACGGTGCCTTCGAACTCGTTGAGGGCCACGCTGAGCGCTTCGCGGGTGGACAGATCAAGGTGGTTGGTCGGCTCGTCGAGCAGCAGCAGGTTGGGGCGCTGCCACACGATCATGCACAGCACGAGACGGGCTTTTTCACCGCCGCTCATGGTGCCCACCGGCTGCTTGACCATGTCGCCGCTGAAATTGAAGGTGCCCAGAAAGCCCCGCAGATCTTGCTCGCGGCCGGCCACCCAGCCGCTCTTGCCCGCGGCGATGGTGTCCTTGGCGAGGCGGATCATGTGCTCCATGGGTGTATCCAGCGGACGCAGCACGTCGAGTTCCTGCTGGGCGAAGTAACCGATGTTGAGGCCCTTGCCTTCGGTGATCTCGCCGTTGATCGGGGCCAGCGCGCGGGCCACCGTTTTGACCAGCGTCGATTTGCCCTGGCCGTTGGCGCCGAGAATACCGAGGCGCTGGCCGGCGTGCACCGAGCGGTTGATGTTGTGCACGATGGTGGTGGGCGGCGTGCCGGCGGGTGCATCGTCGGCGGGCGGGTAGCCAAAGCTCACATCCACCATCGACAGCATGGGGTTGGGCAGGTTGGCGGGCTCCTGGAATTCGAAGGTGAACTCGGCATCGGCCAGCACAGGGGCGATCTTCTCCATGCGATCGAGGGCTTTGACCCGGCTCTGGGCCTGCTTGGCCTTGCTGGCTTTGGCCTTGAAACGGTCGATGAACTTCTTGAGGTGAGCGATCTTTTCGGCCTGCTTGGCCAGGGCCGATTGCTGCAGCAGCAGCTGTTCGGCGCGCATGTCTTCAAACGCGCTGTAGTTGCCGCCGTAGCGCACCAGCTTGGCGTTGTCGATGTGCAGGGTGACGGTGGTGATGGCGTCGAGGAATTCCCGGTCGTGGCTGATCACGATGAGGGTGCCGGTGTAGCGCTTGAGCCAGGCTTCCAGCCACACCAGGGCGTCGAGGTCGAGGTGGTTGGTGGGTTCGTCGAGCAGCAGCAGATCCGACGGGCACATCAGCGCGCGGGCCAGTTGCAGGCGCATGCGCCAGCCGCCGGAGAAGCTGTTGACCGGATTGGACAGCTCGGAAATCTTGAAGCCGAGGCCGAGGATCAGCGCCTGGGCGCGGGCTTCGGCATCGTGGGCGCCGGCGTCATGGAGTTCCATGTAGGCGTGCGCCATGCGCATGCCGTCGTCGCTGGCTTCGGCGGCGCTCACTTCTTCTTGCGCGGCAAGCAGAACGGTGTCGCCCTGGATGACGAAGTCGGTGGCGCTTTGTTCGGTCTCGGGCATGTCCTGCGCAACCTGGGCCATGCGCCACTGGGTCGGGATGGAGTAGTCGCCACCATCTTCATGCAGGCTGCCGTTGAGCAGGCCGAAGAGCGTGGACTTGCCGGCGCCGTTACGCCCGACCAGGCCGACCTTCTCGCCGGGATTGAGGGTGACGGACGTGCTGTCGAGCAGCACCTTGGCGCCGCGGCGCAAGGTGACGTTTTTGAGGGTGATCATGGACGGGGAAATGCTGCGGAGAACCGAGCATGATAGCGACCGGAGGGAGGCTGGCCTATGAATATTTCAGGGCGGCGGGCGGAATGGGGCCTTGATCGGCCCGGCCCGCCACGCCGGGTAGAAAAAACCTTACAGCGGGGCCCGGTCGATCGCCGATAGCTCGGTATTCACGTCGAACAGCTTGCCATTGACCTGTGGCACCCCGAAACCCATGAGCCGGGCCGTGTGCATCGCCAGGTAAGCCTCGGCGCTGGCGCGGTCTGTGAACAGGTAGATGCCGCCCGCCTCATGGGTGGCTGCGTTTTCGGTCCAGATCTTCCAGATCAGGCCGGGCTCTTGTGCGATGGACTCGGCAAGGCCCTTGAGCGCGGTGCTCATCTCGTCGCCCCAGGGGCCGGAAAACCGAAAGTCGACTTGAAGGAGTACGGGCATGAATGCGTCCTCGATGGAGTGAATGTCGGCGCCAAGGCTACCCCGGATGGCGGCGGGCGGGCAAAGTCCGCACCGGCTGGAGCGGCCGGAGCCGGGCCTCAGGTCAACAGTTTGCGCAATTTTGGTTGCGGCAATACCTGTGCTGCCGTCATGGTGCAAGAATGTCGGGGACAATCAACGGAAGGATCAAGCCATGAGCCACAAGCACCGGAATGTTCTCGAAGCGATTTTTCGCGACCCTGTCAGCAGCAACATCCAGTGGCGCGAGGTGGAATCCCTGCTGACCCATCTGGGCGCCACGGTCGAAGCCAGCCATGGCGCACGTTTTCGTGTCCTGCTCAACAAGCACGAGTTCTTTGTGCATCACCCGCATCACGGCAACGAGTTTGCGAAGACGGAGATCAAGCACCTGCGCGAATGCCTTGCGGCGTCGGGGGTGTCGCTGTCGGCTTACGACGCGCAGGCATGAGCGCGTGCTGCCGGCCGGCTCGAACCCCGGCCTTGAGGCCGGGCTTTTATCAACCGTAAATCAACCGTAGTTTTCCGAGGAAGTCCGACATGAAAGCTGGCACGCTTTTGCTGTTTCTGGTCCTGGCCGCAACGACCGCTTTTGTTACGCTGAACTGGGAGGCCGTTATGGCGCCGGCCGATCTGTCGATTGGCATCGCCATCGTCAAGATGCCTCTGGGGCTGGTGCTGGTGGGTTTGCTGGTTTTGATTACCGCGCTGTTTCTGGTGTTCGTGGTGTATCTGCAGACTTCCGTTCTGCTTGAAACGCGCCGTCAGGCCCGCGAGATCAAGGCCAGCCGGGAGCTGGCGGACCAGGCGGAGGCATCGCGCTTTACCGAGCTGCGCAGCTTTCTGGAGGCGGAATTTGCGCGGCGGGGCGGCCCGAAGGGCGAGTCGCAGGATGCGGTGCTGGAACGGGTCGGGCAGCTCGACCGTGATCTTCGGGTGGTGATCGAGCAGTCTGCCAACAGCCTCGCCGCGTGTGTGGGCGAACTGGAAGATCGCCTGGACAAAGCGGGCCTGCGCGCACCGGGTAACTGAATGCCCGTTGCAGCTTTAGGGGGCTGCGGATGCCCCCGACCGGCGAATCAGGGTTGAATCATTCCCCTTCGCGCCACTCGCCCTCTGCCCGGGCAGCCGCCTGGCGGGCCAGGCGTTCTTCTTCCTCTTCGTCGGCGGCTTCGATGACCTGCATGACTTCGTCCAGGTTCACGTCGCCGGCGGTCTCCTCGAAGTGGCCGCTGAGTTCGCTATCCGGGTGCAGCGCGCCGGATTCGTAGAGCGCCCAGATTTCGTCGCCGTAGCGGGTTGCCAGCAGTTGCGGGGCGAACTGGCCGAAGTAGTCGGCCAGATTGTCCACGTCCCGGCCGAGCATGCGCTTGGCGTTGTTGTTGGCGGCGGCGTCCACGGCCTGGGGCAGGTCGATGATCACCGGGCCGCCGGCATCCACGAGCACGTTGTACTCGGAGAGGTCGCCATGGACGATGCCGGCGCACAGCATGCGCACCACCTGGCGGATGAGCACGGCGTGGTAGGCCAGCGCATCTTCCTCGCTGAGGGACAGGTCGTTGAGGCGCGGCGCCGGTTCGCCGTCCTCGTCGGCCACCAGCTCCATCAGCAGCACGCCTTCGTGGAAGTTGTAGGGCGTGGGCACGCGCACGCCGGCGGCGGCAAGGCGGCGCAGGGCGTCGACCTCGGCGCTTTGCCACGCGGCTTCCTGTTCCTGGCGGCCGTAGCGGGAGCGCTTGGCCATGGCGCGGGCCTGGCGGCTGTTCTTGATCTTGCGCCCCTCGGTGTAATCCACCGCGGTGTGAAAGCCGCGTTTGTTGGCCTCCTTGTAGACCTTGGCGCAGCGTATGTCGTCGCCGCAGCGAACGACATATACCGTGGCTTCCTTGCCGCTCATGAGCTGGCGCAGGACGCTGTCCACCAGGCCGTCGGTGACCAGGGGTTCGAGTCTTTCGGGTGTTTTCATACGCTTGCAGTATCGTTGCCGATGGCCAGGGCCAGCAGGGTTTTTGGGTGCACGGTGATGTTCCTGCCCGGTAGGGCGTGAAGGGGAAAACCGCCTGTCGGGGTGGCCGACGTGGCGAGGGGCGCGGAATGGGCGCGGAATGGGCGCGGAATGGGGAGTTCGGGTGTGAAGCCGGAGGGCGCCAAAACCGGAATGGAGCCAGATTGAAAACCGAGGCGGTGATTATCGCCTATCGGGCCGGGTTCTGGCCCTGGGGCTTGTCCGTAAATCAGGGGCAAGCTCTTATTCGACACGCCCCCGGCCGGCCTTGATGGTGCTGCGCCTGGCCTTGCCTTCGAGGCGGCGGGTAACCGAGCCGCGGGTGGGCTTGGTGGCGCGCCGGGCCTTTTGCACGACCGAGACGCTGTCGATCAGCTCCTGCAGCCTGCGCAGGGCTTCGGCCCGGTTTTTTTCCAGGCTGCGGTATTCCTGGGCCTTGATGATGACGACGCCGCTCTTGCTGATGCGCTGGTCGCCCAGCTTGAGCAGGCGCTCCTGCAGGTGTTCGGGCAAGGACGAGGCCGGGATGTCGAAGCGCAGATGTACGGCGCTGGAAACCTTGTTGACGTTTTGTCCGCCGGCGCCCTGGGCGCGAATGGCCGTGAGTTCGACTTCGTTCTCGGAGATGGGGTGGGCGGAGCGCATGGGTGGCACTTTACCGCAGGGCGCGCCGGGCCTGCGATGCCCGGCGCGCAAGGCTGCGGCTGTCAGGTGAGCTTGACGACGATGTCGTGCAGGGTGTTGCCGCAGGCGGCCATGCGGTCGGCGGCGTTGGAAAGGTGGCGGTAGATCTCCCGGCGCTTGAGCATGTTGAGGTAGTCGTCGCCCTGAAACAGCGCGGCGAGGGCCTTGCGGTAGATTTTTTCCACGCGTCGCTCGGCTTTGCGGGCGATGTCTGCATCGGTGGCGGCCTCGAGCGGCGCTTTGCCGAGTTTGTGGTAGCCGGCCGTCAGCGCCCTGACGCCTTCGGCAAGGCACACCGCCATTTCGTGGGTGTAGATGTCGGGCTGGATGCCGAGGATGTCCATCTCGCTGACGGTGCTCTTGCAGTAGTTCACCACCTCGTCCAGCGCCATGATCGCCCGGTAGATGTCCTCCCGGTCGATGGGGGTGGAGAAGGCTTCGTTGAGGGTGTGGATGTTTTCGACCTTGACGGTGTCGGCGGTGTGCTCGTCCTTCTTGATCTGTTTGGCAATGGCCGCTTCCGGTGATTCCATGAAGTCCACCAGCAGATTGACGGTGTGCGCCACCTGCTCGGCCTGGCTGGCCAACAGGGTGTAGAAATCCGGCGCGGAGGGGAAGATGCGTTCCAGCACGCGGCGCACGATGGAACGGTGGGGGGTGGTGTTGTCCATGGCTTGCTCTCCGTTTTGCAGCGTCAGACCACCCACGGGCGCAGGGCCAGCAGCACCAGGGCACCCATGGCCGCGGAGGCGGGCAGGGTGATCAGCCAGGTTGTCGCGATCTCGCCGGCCTTGCCCCAATGCACGCGGTGGGGGCGCTCGGAGGCGCCGATGCCCATGATCGACGTGGCGACCACGTGGCTGGTGGATACGGGGGCGCCCATCATCGATGCGGACAGGATGACCAGTCCCGAGGTGAGCTGGGAATCCAGCGCGTGCAGGGGGCGCACCTTGAAGACGGCAAAACCCAGCGTGCGCACGATGCGCCAGCCACCGGACAGGATGCCGGCGGTGATTGCGGTGGCGCAGGCCAGCATCACCCAGAACGGCACTTCGAAGTGGGGGATGAAGCCGCCCAGCACCAGCACGAGGGTGAGCACGCCCATGCTTTTCTGGGCGTCGTTGGCGCCGTGGGAAAACGCCAGGCCCGCGGTGGTCACGTACTGGGCCAGGCGCAGCTTCTGGTTGATGCGGGGGTGGGCGGCGCGGGTCAGCAGGTGGGACAGCTTATGCACCAGGTAACCCACGACGAAGCCCAGCACCGGCGAGAGCACCAGGGCCAGCAGCACCTTTGCCACGCCGACGAGATGGCCTTCGGGCGGCCAGCCCCACACCACGTGACCGCTGCCGGCGGCGAGCAGCACCGCGCCGACCAACCCCCCGACCAGACCGTGGGACGACGAGGACGGAATCCCCTTCCACCAAGTAATCAGGTTCCAGATGATCGCGCCGAGCAGCCCGGAGATCAGCACGAGCAGCGCCAGCGGGCGGGGCAGGGGCGCAAGATCGACGACGCCCCCGATGGTATTGGCGACGGCCGTGCCCCCCAACAGCGGGCCGAGAAATTCGAACACGCCAACCACCGAGACCGCCATGGCCGGGCTCATCGCCCGTGATGCGATCACCGTTGCGACCACGTTGGCCGCATCGTGAAAGCCATTGGTGTAATCGAAGATCAGCACCGTCAGCACGGCGCACAGGGTGAGCCACAGAAGGGAGTCCATGCGTGGCCTCGCGGCGGAATCAGTGCTTCATCTTACGACTCTCCGGCGTGCGATACATGCTGCGGTGCAGCGGGTGCGGCTGTCTTACACCTGCACGATGCCCAGTGTTCTGAGCCCGATGAACAGCACGGCGCCGATCAGCAGGTTCTTGAAGCTCACGTAGCAGATCATGTCCATGACCGTGGCGCGGCGGTAAAGGTGGCCCCACCACGGGCCTTCCTTCACGTAGGGCTTGGCGTCGAGGCGGACGAAGATTTCGAAGACGCTCCAGCCGAACCACCAGCCGATGATGGCGCCGGCTTCGAGGCGGCCGAGGGCGGCCAGCACCCAGGCGATGGTGGCCGCGATGGCGAGGGCGAAGCCTGCGAGCTGGATGGACTTTCTGGCCGGCTGACCCTTGCCGGCCCAGGGCCACAGGTGGTCGCGGAGTTCGGCGATCAGCCAGCTGAGGCCCCTCGCGTTGCCGTAGGCGGGCTGGCGCAGTTCGTTTCTGTCGGCGATGGTCATGCTGCGGCACCCTTCTTTGTATCGGCCGGAACCGGGTGGATCGGGATGAAGTAGCCCTTGCCGTTGATCGGCGTGAGCGGCTGGCCGGCCTTGTCGCGGCGCTTGCGCTCGTGGGCCAGCGGCGGGCAGGCGTGGTCGTCGTAATAGAACACCATGCAGTCGAGGCAGAGCATGCATTCGCGCTGGTCGATGTTGCCCTTGGTGTCGATGGCCAGCGAGCCGCAGCCCTTTGCGCAGGCCTTGCAGCTGGTGCATTCGTCTTTGCGCCTGAGGCCGAACCAGCGGAAGGTGGTGGGCATGGCCAGCGCGGCGCCCAGCGGGCAGAGGTACTTGCAGAAGGGCCGCTCCGTGAAGATCGCCAGACCCAGCAGGCCGGCGGCAAACAGGCTGTAGGGCCAACTGCGGTTGGTGATGCCGACGAGGAAGGTGGTCTTGAAGGGTTCGACTTCGGCGAGCTTTTCGGCCAGGCCCATGCTGAAGAAGGACACCGCCAGGAGCCCGAAGAACACCGCGTACTTCACCCACTTGAGCTTGTCGTGCAGCGCCTGCGGCAGATTGAACTGGAAGCGCTTGAGGCCGATGGCGCCGCCGATCTTGTAGAGCAGTTCGGAGAGCGAGCCGAAGGGACAGAGCCAGCCGCAGAAGAGCCCGCGGCCCCACAGGAAGGTGCTGACGATGATGAAGATCCAGAACACGAAGATCAGCGGATCGGACAGGAAGAGTTCCCACTTCCACTGGAACAACAAGGAATGGAACCAGGTGAGTATCTGGGTGATGGACGGCTGGGCCATGGCGTAGAAGCCGACGAAGCCGATGCTCACCACCCAGCCGGTGTATTTGAAGACATTGACCGGCCACTTGTTGTGGCGGCTTGAGCGGCGCACCAGGGTGTCGCGGCTGGCGTAGGCGGCGGCAATCACCAGCAGGAAGACGACGAAGCCGCCGATCTCGAACGCGCGCTCCTTCCACACCTTGAGCCAGGTCGGGTCGGGCTTGATGACCACGGGGCGGCCGCCTTCGAGATACCTGGCGTCGAGCCAGTATTCCTTGTCGAAGTTGGCGAAGGTTTTGGTGGAGGTTTCCTTGTCGATCTTGTTGCCGAGAAAAACCAGTTTCCAGGGATAGGCGCCCGAGAAACTCTTGCCGCGGATGATGAAGATGGCCGATTCGTCGAAGGCCGGCGAGCCGGCGGCGGACACGCCCCACAGGTTCACGTAATCGAGGTCGCGGAAGGTGAAGCTGTCGGAATCCTGGCGCACCTGCACACGGTCGTAGATGCCGCCGCGCACGAAGCCGGAGCCCTTGAAGGAATCCATGCCGGCGGTCTTGATGATGAAGATGGCGTGCTCGCCTTCCTTGAGGCGGGCCATCAGGCCGGCGTAGCCGTCCTTGCCGAGAATGGCCTGGCCGATGGTGGGTTGGTTGAGGTAGCCGAACCACAAATCCATGTAGGGACGGCCGTCGCTCTTGAGGCCGACTTCCTCGGCCTTTACGACGAGGCGCTGCACGCTGCCGTCTTCAACCAGTTGCGCCCACGAGGGCGCCGCGGTGGTGGCCGTAAATTTTGCCTGCGGGCGGATCACCGGCTTGAGGATGCCGACCTGCTTGGCCACCGCGCTGCCCGAGGTCATCATCACCTGGTTCTGGGCGATGACGGTGACGGTGGCGCCGGTAATGGCATCCAGGCCGATGAGGTTTTCTTCGGAGCGCGACTTGCCGATTTCGATGTTGTCGCCAACAAACTGGCCGAGGTACTGGTTGTTGAACTTGATCAGTGCCGACTCGGGAATGCCGAGCAGCAGGATGGGTTCGGAGTGCTTGAGGATCTTGACGCCGGTAAACCTGCCGGTGGTGTCCATGCCGATCAGGGTGACCACCGGCTTGCCGGAATAGGCCGGGGTGTCGGTGATGTCGGTGGACAGCATCACGTAGCCGAGGAGCTTTTTCTGCCCGGCTTCATCCTTGTAGGCTTCCACGAAGGGCGGCTGGCCCTTGCGCTCGGAGAAGGACGTGGCGCCGGGCATCACGTCCTTGCACGGCGCGTAATCGCACATTTTTGGCGAGGATGACAGCTCGGGCGGCAGCTTGACTTCGTAGGTGTCGGCAAGCGCGCCGCCGGTCATGGCGAGCCCTGCCAGCGTTGCGGCAAGCAGTGCAGTGCCACGGCTGCGCAAACGGGATAAAAGATCGAATCTCATGGGGTACTCCGTAATTCAGCGTTTCTTGGAATTTTGATGTTGCTGCGTCGCCTTATCCTTAAGCTGAGTCAATCTGCCGCGAAAGCCTGTTTCTACCGGGCCGGGGCGAGCAGGGTGCCGACGACCTTGTCGGTGGCGCCGAGAACCTGTTCGCTCATTTCCATCACCGCCGGGGCGTTCTTGAGCATGGCCACGGGCTCGCCGGTCTTGCCGGCGGCGTCCTGGTAGGCGGGCCAGAGCCCGGCAAGTCTGGCGACCGCCTCGCGGGTTTCGGCGGGGAAGGCGTTGTTCTGTGTGCTGCGGGACAGGTTGGCTGCAAATTCGCTGCGGGCGTAGGACAGCTCCATTTGGGGTGCGTTGGGCGTCATCAGGCCGCTGGCGCGGTAGAGGTAATGCATGGCGATGCGTTGGGACAGCATGCGCATCCGGGAGGCGAGGATCAGCCGGCGTGACTCTTCGGGGCCCCGGCTGTTGATCGCCATCACCAGATGCTGGCTGGCCTGATCGAGGGCGGCGGTGCTGTCGTACAGCGCCTTGGCGCCGCTGGCGCTGGGCGGTGCGGTGAGGAGTGCACGCGCTTCGATCCAGGCGCTGTCCACGGCGGCGAGCTTGGCGCGTGCGCTGTCGTCGAGCTTGCCGGCCTTGAGTGCGGCCAGATTGCGCTCGAAGCGGGATACCGAGTCGGCGAGGATGCTGCGGCCGGCATCGGGGCTGACGCCTTGCAGTGTCATCAGGTAGGCCTTGGTGGCCCGCTGGCTGAGCATGCGGGCCTGCTCGGCGAGGTCGGCCGTCGCTTCGTGGGCGGCGCCCGTGCTGGCGAAGGCCGTGGAGGCGCAGCCCAGGGCGAGAAAGGCGGCTGTGGCGGCGGTGGCAAGAACAGGGGCGAGGCGCATGGGTCGATCTCCTGGTGTCGGTCGGTGGTGGGTGCTCTGTAAAAAAAAATGGGGAGACGCTAGCGTCTCCCCCAATCACTTCACTTATCGATCTATTGCCAAGTTGTCGATTACTTCTCGACGATCATGCGCGTGCGCATTTCAAGGTGCAGCGCGTGGCAGAAGTGCGTGCAGTAGCACCAGTAGACACCCGGCTTGTCGGCCTTGAAGGTGACGGACTTGGTTTCCTGCGGGTTGACGATGAAGTTGATGTCGTACTTCGGAATCGCGAAGCCGTGAGTCAGATCCTCCACCTTGTCGAGGTTGGTGAGGATCAGGGTGACTTCGTCGCCCTTCTTCACCTTGAACTCGCGCAGGCTGTAGGCCGGGGCCTGGGACACCAGCTTGACGGTGACCTTGTTGCCGTTGCGGGTGACGCCGGAATCCTTCGGGTCCTTGACGGCCAGCGGGAAGTCATCGACGTTGAAGACCTGGCGGGTCTTGATTTTCTCGCGTTTGACGATGATGAAGTCGTGGGGCTCGGGATAAACCGGGTGGTCGGCCAGCATCACCATTTTTTCACCGCGGATGTCGATGAGCTGTTCGTTCTCGGGGTGCAGCGGGCCGACCGGCAGGAAGCGGTCTTTCGAGAACTTGCAGCCCACGGCGAGGAACTGGCCGCCGGCTTCCTTGGTTTCGCCCATGTCCGTGCTGATGTGGCCGGGCTGGTAATGCACGTCGATGCGATCGACCACGTACTTGGCGGCCTTGTCGCCGGCGTGGAACTTGATGGCGGCGTCGATGTTCCATTTGACAATCTGGCTGTCGAGGAACAGGGTGGTGAAGGCATTGCCGCGGCCGTCGTAGGTGGTGTGCAGGGGGCCGAGGCCGATTTCCACTTCGGCGACGATGCTCTTGTTCAGGTCGTCGAGCTTGCCGTCGAGGAATTCCTCGACCTTGGTCAGTTCGATGACCGTGGCGGTGGGCGAGAGCTTGCCGGAACAGATGAAATACTTGCCGTCCGGGCTGGCATTGACGCCGTGGGGGTTCTTGGGAACCGGCACGTAGCAGGTGAGGGCGGTCTTCGGATCCTTGTTGGCGTCCTTGGTGCCATCCACGACGGGCACCTTGCTGTCGCCGATGGTGACGAACTTGCCGTCCTTGATCGCCTGCTCGATGCGCGCCACGTCGAAGAACACGCAGGCGTCCTTTTCGGCGGACATCATGTCCTCGTAGTGGGCGCCACCTTCGACGTTGTACTGGTTGGCGGCTGCCAGCCGGCCGTTGTACGAGGTGGCGACGAGGTCCATGTTGCCATCGACGCGGCACTGCCAGCGCACTTCCATGGTCTCGGCATCGACACAGGTAAACAGCGTTTTGTACTTGGTCGGGTCATCCACGTCGCGCCCGTCGTTCGGGTGCGGAATGTGGAATTCGTTGCCGCAGAACACGCGGGTGGTGCGGTTGATGGACTGGTCGACCGGGTCGCGCTTGTCGGGGAAGATGCCGTGGAAGCCCTGGATGTTGGGCAGCTCGGTGATCTTGTCGCACTCGAAGATGTCGCCACGGACGCGGGCGATGCGGCCGTGGATCTTGTCGTTCACAAAGAAGTACTTGCCGTCGTAGGTGCCGTCGACGTACGAGCCGTGGATGTGGTGGGTATCGCCGGTCTTGTACTTCAGGCTGCCGTCGGCCTTGGTGCCGATGATGGCCTTTGATTCGTTGGTGATGCCCCAGCCGTTCATGCAGTCGATGTTGAAGGTCGGCACGCGCTTGATCTCGCGACCGGAGGGCAGGCCGAGGACGCGGACTTCACCGGAGTGGCCGCCGGACCACACGCCGTAGTAGGTGTCGAGCTGGCCGGGGGCCGGGTGCAGGTTCAGGTCACCTGCGCCGGCAGCGTGGGCGGCGGGTGCCGGCGCAGCGGCAGGCGCTGCAGCGGTGGGTGCGGCTTCCTGCTTGCAGGACGAGAGGCCCACGGACAGACCGGCACCGGCCAGGCCGGCGAGGGCGGCGGTGTTCAGGAACTTGCGACGTCCCGGAACGGGGGTTTGGTCGTCGTGCTTGATGTCATCGGTGCTCATTATTGGTCTCCGTTTTTCCCTGGGCTAAAGCGAAAGGCCGCGAACTTCAGTCGGCGGCGCCAAGATCAGGCGGGGAGAGAAGTGCGCCCTGCGGCACTTTGTCCCTGCGGCAATCTGTCGCAGGCCACTTTAGATCCAGGGGGCGGGGAAAAAATTGACCAGGCACAAGAACTGCCGATTTAGCCCTGTAAACGGGCAGATTGACGGGGTTGGGCACCCCGTTTTGTGTCAAACGCCAGGCGCTGGACGCGCCCGGTTTCAGCCGTTGCCGGCGCTGCCGGCCTGAAGCAAGACCAGCAGTGCGCCGTCGCCGCCGTCATGGGGGCGGGCCTGGCAGAAGGCGAGGATGTCTTCGCGCTGGGCCAGCCAGCCGCGGGAAAGGTGCTTGAGCACCGGAACGCGCCCGGGCGAACCATGCCCCTTGCCATGGATGATGCGCAGGCAGCGGCGGCCCTGCTGGAGCGCGGCGGCAATGAACCGGGAGAGGCTGGCGCGCGCTTCGTCGCGGGTCAGGCCGTGGAGATCGAGTTCGCCCTGCACGACCCAGCGCCCGCGGCGCAGGTCGGTGAGGACGCGGCGGGGCAGGCCGAAGCGCAGGTAGGCGGCTTCGTCGCCCATGTCGAGGCGATCCTCGAAACTGATGGGCGATTCGAGGGCTTCGCGCAGCACGTTGCGTTCGTCCTGCTCACGCTTGATCGGCAGCGGTGCGGGGAGCGGCCGGTCAACGCTGGCGAGGTTCTTGTTCTTGAGCGGCGCGACCTGGCCGGCGGCGTGACGGAAGAGCGCCTGCGGGTCGTGCAGCAGGCGCTCGTCGATGGCCAGCGGAGCCGGTTCCACGTGGCTCATTGCCCGGACCTGGGGGTGAACCTGCTGGCGCTGGGCGCTGAGATCGACGCGGTTGAAATCGCGGATCGGGGCAATGTCGCCAAGGGAGGCGCGAAACAGTGCCACGGGATCGTTTTCGTCGATGCGCGGGGCGCGCCGCGGCGCTTCGGGTTCCGGCCCGAGCTGCCGCGGGCGCGGAACCGGAGCCGGTTTTGGGCGTGCGATTTCGGCGTGTGCCGCGGTCTTGAGCGGCTGGATGCGGCCGACCTGGCTGCGAAACAGCTCGCCGTCGTCGGGCTCGGTGGGTGGGGCGGGTTCGGTGCTTGCGGGTGACCTGGAGGTCTTGGCTGGCGCGGCTCCGGTTGCCGGCCCGGGGCGGCCGATGACTGTTTTCAGCACGCTGTTCGGGACGTGACCCCGGATGGCCTTGAGGGCGTCGAGCCCGGAAGGCTGCTTGCGATTGCTCATGGAACGCGGTTTGGTTTTGTCAGGTTAATGAGCAGGACGATGAAGTCGTATTGAGCGGCCCGAACCTGCAACGAGAGGGTGGGATCGGGCCGCGCGGTAGATCTGTTCGCCCTGTCAGCTGGCCAGACCGAGGCTGTCGAGGTAGCGCTCGGCGTCGAGCGCGGCCATGCAGCCGGTGCCGGCGCTGGTGACGGCCTGGCGGTAGATGTGGTCCTGGACGTCACCGGCCGCAAACACGCCGGGCACGTTGGTGGCGGTGGCGTTACCCTTTCTGCCGCCCTGGGTGACGATGTAGCCGCCTTCCATCTCGAGCTGGCCTTCGAAGATGTCGGTGTTGGGCTTGTGGCCAATGGCGATGAATACGCCCTTCAGTTCAATATCCTTGACGGCGCCGGTCTTGGCGTTCTTCACGCGCATGCCGGTCACGCCGGTGTTGTCGCCAAGGACTTCGTCCAGGTTGGAGTCGAGTTCCAGCACGATCTTGCCGGCCGCAACGCGCTCGTTGACCTTGTCGATCAGGATGCGCTCGGCCTTGAACTTGTCGCGGCGATGCACCAGAGTGACCTTGCTGGCGATATTGGCGAGGTAGAGCGCCTCTTCGACTGCGGTGTTGCCGCCGCCGATCACGGCCACTTCCTGCTTGCGGTAGAAGAAACCGTCGCAGGTGGCGCAAGCCGACACGCCCTTGCCGGAGAAGGCTTCCTCGGAGGGAAGGCCCAGGTACTGGGCGCTCGCGCCGGTGGCGATGATCAGCGCGTCGCAGGTATATTCGCCCTCGTCGCCCACCAGGCGGATCGGTTTTTCGGCCAGGTAGGTGGTGTGAATGTGGTCGAAAATCATTTCGGTGTTGAAGCGGGCGGCGTGCTTTTCAAAGCGGGCCATCAGCTCCGGGCCCTGCACGCCGTCGGCGTCGGCGGGCCAATTGTCCACGTCGGTGGTGGTCATCAACTGGCCGCCCTGGGCGATGCCGGTGATGAGCACGGGGTTCAGGTTGGCACGGGCAGCGTAGACGGCGGCGCTGTAGCCGGCGGGGCCGGAGCCAAGGATGAGCAGCTTGATGTGACGAGTGGCCATCGTGGTGGATCTCTCTGAGGTCTGGGGCAGGAAGGACCGATTATAAGGCGCCGGCTTCCTCCGTGACTTCCCGAAATGGGGCTGTGTTCGCGCCGGGCCGCAGCCCCTTCCGTCCGGAGAGCCTCAAGTTTGCTTTATACTTGTCCGTAGTAAGCGCATGACAATTTCGTCACGACGCTAAGAAACAATTTAGCTCTTGCTGAGGAGAGGCTTTATGACCGTTACCAGCTCCGTGTCCACGATCGCCCTGCGAACTTTTCCCATCTTCCAGGGCCTGGGCGATGACCGGCTGGCGGCCGTTGCGCGCTGCGCAATGATGCGACGGGTGCCGCGGGGTGCCGCGGTGGTGCATGAGGGTGATCGCACCGATTTCGTTTACTTCGTTCTTACCGGCAACCTGAAGGTGATGGTGAGCGACGAGGATGGTCGTGAAGTCATCCTGACCATTCTTGGTCAGGGCGAGATGTTCGGCGAAATGGGCGTGCTGGACGACAGCCCGCGCTCGGCTTCCGTGGTTGCGGTATCCCCGTCCGATCTGGTGACCATCGCCAAAACCGATTTCAAGCGTCTCATGCAGGATAACTTCGAGCTTGCATGGCACGTGATGTGCAACCTCACCCGCCGTCTGCGCGACGCCGACCGCAAGATCGAAAGCCTTGCGCTGATGGATGTTTATGGCCGTGTGGCCCGCCTGCTGCTCGAAATGTCCGAGGAAATCGACGGTCTCAAGGTCGTCAAGAAAAAGATTTCCAAGCAGGATATCGCCAAGATGATCGGCGCCTCCCGCGAGATGGTCAGCCGGGTCATGAAAGATCTGGGCCTGCGCGGCCTCATCGAGGAAACCGACGGCGGCATCATCCTCCGGGAAAAAATCATCGATTTGTGACTGGTCCGGAAATCCTTCCTCACTCTTTCAGATAGAGACGGGGAGGGGGCAACCAGAGACCCTGGTTTATAATCAAAAGCGCGGTGCTTCACCGCGCTTTTGTTTTTTGCTGCGCCCTGCAAGGCCTTGTACCGCCAACTCATGCTCAATCGTCCTTCCACTCGTCCGCTCCCCCTCCCGGAAAAAATCGCCAGCCTGCTGCAGGAAGCCCGCTGGCTGCTTCTCGGTGTGCTGGCCCTCTATGTCGCGATGATCCTCTTCGGCTATTCGAAGGGCGATCCGGGCTGGTCCCACGCCGTGCAGCTGGAGCGCGTCAGCAACCCCGGCGGACGCTTCGGCGCCTGGTTGTCCGATCTGCTGCTCTACCTTTTTGGTCTGTCGGCCTGGTGGTGGGTGGCTTTCCTGGGCCTCGGCCTGGCGGTCGGTTTTCGGCGCCTGCACACATTCTTCGGCGCCGACCGGCGCTCGTTTGTCATCGTGGTGATCGGCTTTGTGGTGGTGCTGCTGGCGAGCAGCGGGCTGGAGTCGATGCGTTTCCATTCGATCAAGGCAAGCCTGCCTCTCGAACCCGGCGGCCTGGTCGGCCTGGAGTTGGGCACGCTGATCTTTCAGTACCTCGGCTTCACCGGCGGCACCCTGTTGCTTTTGGCACTGATCGCCGGCGGCTTGAGCCTTTTTTCGGGCATCAGCTGGGTGGAGGCTTCCGAAGCCCTCGGCTCCGTCCTCGAGAGGATGTGGGCCGTTGTCACCAATGCCTACCAGGGCTGGCAGGACCGGCGTATCGGTCGCGAGGTGGCCCACAAGCGCGAGGAGGTCGTCGAGACCAAGCGCAAGAAGGAAGAGGCCGAGCCGGCCTCGCCGCTGCGCATCGAACCTGCTTTCACCGAGGTCGAGATGGCGGTGCGCAAGGAACCCGTGTTTGACGATGCCGAAACCCCGGTCCCTGTGGGGCCGACGGTCGGTGCGCTTGAAAAGGCCGTTCGCGTCGACCCGACGATTGTCGAGATCGACCGGCATGTGCGGGTCGAGCCGGCCCACATCGAGATCGAAAAATCCCCCCGCGTCGAGAAGGAACGCCAGAGGCCGCTGTTCGCTGAAATCCCCAGCGGGCCGCTGCCACCGCTGGCCTTGCTGGACGAGCCGTCCCACGACGTGGAACCGCCGTCGCCCGAAACCCTGGAATTCACCTCCCGCCTGATCGAGCGCAAGCTCGCCGATTTTGGCGTTGAGGTAAAGGTTCTGGCGGTTTACCCCGGCCCGGTGATTACCCGCTTCGAGATCGAGCCGGCAGTGGGCGTCAAGGGCAGCCAGGTGATGAACCTGGTCAAGGATCTCGCCCGTGCGCTGTCGGTGGTGAGCATTCGCGTTGTCGAAACCGTGCCGGGCAAGACCTGCATGGCGCTCGAGCTGCCCAACCCCAAGCGCCAGACCGTGCGCCTGTCCGAGATTCTCGGCTCCAAGGCCTACCACGACATGCACTCGCCGCTCACCGTGGCGCTGGGAAAGGATATTGGCGGTCAGCCGGTGGTGGCCGACATCGCAAAAACACCCCACCTGCTGGTGGCGGGCACCACGGGTTCGGGCAAGTCGGTGGGGATCAACGCGATGATCCTGTCGCTGCTTTACAAATCCGAGCCCACCGACGTGCGCCTGATCCTCGTCGATCCGAAGATGCTCGAACTGTCGATCTACGAAGGGATTCCGCACCTGCTGGCGCCTGTCGTGACCGACATGAAGCACGCCGCCAACGCCCTCAACTGGTGCGTGGCCGAGATGGAGAAGCGCTACAAGCTGATGTCGGCGCTGGGCGTGCGCAACCTGGCCGGCTACAACAAGGCCGTGGCCGACGCTGCCCGGGCTGGCTCGCCGCTCAAGAACCCGTTCTCGATCACCCCGGAAAGCCCCGAGCCCCTCGGCAAGCTGCCTTACATCGTGGTGATCATCGATGAGCTGGCCGACCTGATGATGGTCGTCGGCAAGAAGATCGAAGAACTCATCGCCCGTCTGGCCCAGAAGGCGCGGGCGGCCGGCATCCACCTGATTCTTGCCACCCAGCGCCCCAGCGTGGACGTGATCACCGGCCTCATCAAGGCCAACATCCCGACCCGCATGGCTTTCCAGGTTTCCAGCAAGATCGACTCCCGCACGATTCTCGACCAGATGGGGGCCGAAGCGCTGCTGGGCATGGGCGACATGCTCTACCTGGCGCCGGGTACCGGCCTGCCGGTGCGGGTGCACGGCGCCTTCGTGGCCGATGACGAAGTGCACAAGGTGGTCGAATACCTCAAGGCCACCGGCGAGGCCGACTACGTGGAAGGCATTCTCGCGCCGAATGAAGAAGAAGGCGGCGACCTGCTCGGCGGCGGCGAAGGCGGCGGGGAGGGCAGCGAGGCCGATCCGCTCTACGACCAGGCCGTGGAAATCGTCGTCAAGACCCGTCGGCCATCGATTTCGCTGGTTCAGCGTCACCTGCGCATCGGCTACAACCGGGCCGCGCGCCTGATCGAACAGATGGAGCGCGCCGGCCTCGTGACGCCGATGGGCAGCAATGGCAACCGGGACGTCGTTACGCCGCCCCGCGAAGGAGAATGATGATTCGCAAACCTGTCCACATCCTGCGCGCCCTCGGGCTGGCGCTGCTGATTTCTGCCGGCTCGGCCCACGCCGACGGGCTGGCCCAGCTCAAGCAGTTCATGGACGGCACCCGCACGGCGCGGGGGACGTTCTCGCAGCAGGTCTACTCCAAATCCGGTCGCAAGCCGCAGCAGGCCAGCGGCACCTTTGCCTTCTCGCGCCCGGGCAAGTTTCGCTGGATCTACGAAAAGCCCTACGCCCAGGTGCTGGTGGGCGACGGCAGCAAGCTGTGGGCCTACGACCAGGAGCTTAACCAGGTCACCACCAAACAGCTCGGTCAGGCGCTCGGCAGCACGCCGGCGGCCATCCTGGCCGGCGACAATTCCCTCGACAAGAATTTCGTGCTGAAGGATGCCGGCAGCGCGGAGGGGCTGGAATGGATCGAGGCCACGCCCAAGGCCGAGGACAGCAGCTTCGAGCGCATCCGCATGGGTTTTGCCGGTGGCCAGCTCAAGGCCATGGTGCTCCACGACAACTTCGGCCAGACCACGGCCCTGCTGTTCGGCCAGATCGAGCGCAATCCGGCACTCGACGCCGGGCAGTTCCGCTTCGTGCCGCCCAAGGGCGCCGATGTGGTCGGCGAATAGCCAACGCCCGCCTTCCGACTGATGGCTGATCTCTTCGATTCTCTCGACCCGCCGCGCCTTCCCCTGGCCGAGGCGATGCGCCCGCAGCACATCGCCGACGTCATCGGTCAGCGTCACCTGCTTGGACCGGGCAAGCCGCTGGCGCTGGCCTTCCAGTCGGGCAAGCTGCATTCGATGATCCTGTGGGGCCCGCCCGGGGTTGGCAAAACAACGCTCGCGCGGCTCATGGCCAAGGCCTTCGATGCCGATTTCACGGCCTTGTCGGCGGTGTTCTCGGGCGTCAAGGATATCCGCGAGGCGATCGCCCAGGCGGAAGCCGCCCGTGCCCGCGGGCGCCACACGATCCTGTTCGTCGACGAAGTCCATCGCTTCAACAAGGCCCAGCAGGACGCCTTCCTGCCGTTCGTGGAGCAGGGCCTCGTCACGCTGGTCGGGGCGACGACCGAGAATCCGTCGTTCGAGGTGAACTCGGCGCTGCTGTCGCGGGCTGCGGTTTACGTGCTGCAGCCGCTTTCGGGCGAAGAGCTCACCGAGCTTTTCGAGCGAGCCCGTGCGCATGCCTGCCCGGAACTGACTTTTGAGGATGATGCCCGCGATCGACTGACCGGCTTTGCCGACGGCGACGCCCGGCGTCTGCTCAATTTGCTGGAGCAGGTGCAGACGGCGGCCGAAACCGCCGGCGTCAATCCGGTGCCGCCCGATTTCATCGACGAGGCCCTGTCACACAGCCTGCGCCGTTTCGACAAGGGCGGCGAAGCCTTCTACGACCAGATTTCGGCCCTGCACAAATCGGTGCGCGGCTCCGATCCCGACGCCACGCTTTACTGGCTGTGCCGCATGCTGGATGGCGGCGCCGAGCCGCTGTATCTCGGCCGCCGGCTGGTGCGCATGGCCATCGAAGACATCGGCCTGGCTGATCCGCGGGCGCTGGAAATCTGCCTCAATGCGTGTTCGACTTTTGAGCGCCTGGGCTCGCCGGAAGGTGAGCTGGCGCTGGCGCAGGCGGCGGTTTTCCTGGCCTGTGCGGCCAAATCGAACGCGGTTTACAAGGCGTATAATGCCGCGCGAAAGTTTGTGGCCAACGACGCGACGCGTCCGGTGCCCATCCATTTGCGTAATGCGCCGACCAAGCTCATGAAGGAACTGGGCTACGGCAAGGCCTACCGCTATGCCCACAATGAACCCGACGGCTACGCGGCCGGTGAAAACTATCTACCTGACGGAATGGCAAAGCCCAACTGGTACGAACCGGTTGGGCGTGGTCTTGAGGCCAAAATAGCCGAAAAGCTGGAGCGCCTGCGCGAACTGGACAAGCAGGCCGAAGCCCGCGCAGGGCAGTCTGGACTCAGTGCTGGACGGGGTGGTTCGCGATGAAGCGCTGGCAGGCGTCGCGGAAGCGCTTGGCCTTTGCGCGGTCGCCGCGTTCTTCGGCTTCATCGACGAGATCAAGCATGAATTGCGTGAGCATCAAGGTGCCTTCCCGAGTCTGCACCAGCCCACAAGCGATCTGGGCTGCGGCGACATCAGGGATGTCGTGGTGCTCGGCGATGATTGCGACGTCTTCGTCGGTCAGGTCGCAGTAATCCAGGCAGTCGCGGATGGATAACATGGGTGTCTCCTGATAAGTCAAATTAGAAATGACGTCGTCTGCGGACGTCTTTCTCTAAGTGTGGTTTTTAAGTTGAGAAAATCAAGAAAAATTTTGGCTTTTGTGAGCTATGAACTTTCTGAAATTCATTATTTCTGCTATGCAAGCTGATTGCTGCATGTTGCGGTGCAATATAACTGAAAGCCGGGTCCGCGAGAAGCAACTTCCGGGCCGTGGCGCTATCGATACACCGGTTTTCCGATTTGAATAGGGATTGTCATGCTTGATGTTCAATTGCTTCGTGCCCGACTGGATTTTGTTGCGGAGCGTCTCGCTACCCGCGGCATGAGCCTTGATGCCGCCGCCTTCCAGGCCCTCGAGGACGAGCGCAAGACGCGCCAGACCCGTACCCAGGATCTCCAGGCCCGTCGCAATGCCTTGTCCAAGCAGGTTGGCCAGCTCAAGGGCAAAGGCGAGGATGCCTCCGCGGTGCTCGCCGAAGTTGCCGGCATCGGCGACGAACTCAAAGCCAACGAAGTTGCCCTGGCTGAACTGCTCGAGCGCTTCAATGCCTTCGTCGCCGCCCTGCCGAACCTGCCCCACGACAGCGTTCCGGTTGGCAAGTCGGAAGAAGACAACGTCGAGGTCAGCCGCTGGGGAACGCCCGCCAGCTTCGACTTCGAGGTGCGCGACCACGTGGATATCGGCACCCGTCTGGGCGGCCTGGATTTTGAAACGGCAGTAAAGATTTCCGGCGCCCGCTTCACCCTGATGAAGGGCAGCCTGGCTCGCCTGCACCGCGCGCTGGCCCAGTTCATGCTGGACACCCACACGGCTGAGCACGGCTACACCGAGCTCTACACGCCCTACATGGTCAACGCCGCCAGCATGTACGGCACCGGCCAGTTGCCCAAGTTCGAGGAAGAGCTGTTCTCGGTGCCCAAGGCGGACGGCAGCAAGTTCTACCTGATTCCCACCGCCGAAGTTCCGGTCACCAACATCGTGCGCGACGAAATCGTGCCGCTGGATTCGCTGCCGCTGAAGTTCGTCTGCCATACCCCGTGCTTCCGTTCCGAGGCGGGCAGCTACGGCAAGGACACCCGCGGCATGATTCGCCAGCACCAGTTCGACAAGGTCGAACTCGTCCGCATCGAGCAGCCTGAAAAAGCCTGGGATGCGCTGGAAGAACTCACCCGCCACGCCGAAGCCATTCTGCAGAAGCTCGAACTGCCGTACCGCAAGATTGTGCTGTGCACCGGCGACATGGGCTTTGGCGCAGCCAAGACTTACGACCTTGAAGTCTGGCTGCCGGCCCAGAATACCTACCGCGAAATCTCGTCCTGCTCGTGCTTCGAAAGCTTCCAGGCGCGCCGCATGCAGGCCCGTTTCAAGAATGCCCAGGGCAAGAACGAAGTGCTCGCCACGCTCAATGGCTCCGGCCTGGCGGTGGGGCGCACGCTCGTTGCGGTACTCGAGAACTACCAGCAGGCGGACGGCTCGGTGCGCGTGCCGGCGGCGCTGCAAGCGTACATGGGCGGCATCACGGTTCTTCAGCCTGCGAACTGAGTGACCACGCCGGGCGAGCTTCAACTCGCCCGGTTTTCAGCGGTTCGGTGATCGTGTATATTAGATTATTATATAAATCTAATATACGGAGCCGATATCATGAGCAGCAAGTCCTTCGTCCAGATCACCACCGACCTCACCAAAGGCATGGAAGCCCTTCGCGCTGAAATTCCCGACACCATGAAGGGCTTTGGCAGCATGGCCAAGGAGGCGATGAAGGCGGGGGCCCTGAGCGCCCTCGACAAGGAGCTGATCGCCCTTGCGATCGGGGTTTCGGTCCATTGCGACGGCTGCATCGGTTTTCACGTCAAGGCACTGATCCGTCTTGGCGTCACCCGCGAGCAATTGATGGAAACCCTTGGTATCTGCACCTACATGGGCGGTGGCCCCAGCCTGATGTACGCCGCCGAAGCCGTGCGTGCTTACGATGAATTTACCGCAGCGCGTGCAGTAAAGCCCGCATAAAAAACTTGATATTCCAGAAAGCCTCTATATACTTGCGGGCTTCGAGCGGAAAGGTGGCAGAGTGGTCGAATGCGCCGGACTCGAAATCCGGTGTACGTTTAGGCGTACCGTGAGTTCGAATCTCACCCTTTCCGCCACAAAAAACAACGAAGCCCTTGATTTTCAAGGGCTTTTTTGTTTTTTGGTTTCTAGGGTATGCCATCCAGTGTGCCATTAGCTTTTGGCTGTGGTTGGGATCCTTTAGTTAAGATTGGACTGGGTGCTGAGGGGCGTGCCTTGGAAAATTCTGTACGCTGTAGGTGCTAGGGTTTAGTCCATCACATGCCTGAGGCGTTTTAGGGGCTTGTGGAGGTGCCTTCGGCCTGTTTGTAAGGGGCTGGGGGCGTAGGGTTCGATTCTCTCGCATGCTCCGGAAAGAACTCCGTTCCCCTCACGCAGGGATAAACGTTGCTAACCAACTAACTGTGCCGTCTTGGGGTCATAGGTCACATCGGTAATTGATCCATCTCGAATGCGCTGAACAGCGTCGTCAATCACATGAAGGGGCACCAGAAACCACTCCCTTGGCTTGACCGGATGTCCGAATCGGTCTTCGATGGTCAAGTTGAGCTGGGCGGCGCCAAACACGCGGTGGACGATATTTTCCAGCTTGGTGCGATTCAGGTTGTGGAGCTTGTACGTGGCAACCACCTCCACGTCAGCTAGCAGATAGGTCGCATCTTTGTCGGCGCCTGCGATGCGGGTCTCCACATTACCGCCGGTCACTCCGATTTTGTGGATCAGTTCGCGGTGCTCCGCTACGAAGGGATGGTTTGACTGGCTCCGCAGTACATAAATCGTTCCGGATTCAATGTCCTCCGGCTCGGCTTCACCGCCAAATAGTGGGCCCATGTCCGGATCGGAGAGGCGGCGGCCCGTCTCATCCTTGTAGAGAGCTCTCTGTAGAGACCGACGCAGCAGGTTACTCTCCGTACCGTTGGCATAGATAACGCGCAAACGTGCGTCACTCTCGCCGTTCGGGGCTTTGATGGTGTCGCCGACCTCGGCCACGTAAGCGATTTGGCCGCCCAGAATGAAGAAATTGCCCTCTGCAATGGTCGTGTCACGTCCAAAGCGCAGCGCCTTACGCACGCCGGCCTTCAACTCTTGCGCCACCTGCTCGAACAAAGGCTGGAACTCTCCAAAGTCCTGGCAGGGAGTGCGGTCTGCTACCTCTTCTGATGCACGCCGCACAACACTGGGCCGAACATGCTTTAGTACGGTGATGTCGTTCTCGTCGGCAGCAGTGCCAATACCTAGCTCAACCAGCAAGGCGTCTTCGTCTAAGGCATCGATGTCGATCCGGGGCACTTCTGCCCCTGTTAGCAACCTGGGGGTGTCCAGCTCTGCCAAAAGCGCATGCGCCTCTGGCAGCTTGCGCAACTGTTCCAACCGCACCGCGTAGAGCTGCTCGAAGATGTCACGCCCATCGCCATGCAGCGGGGCCCGTCCATGGGCTTGATGAAAGCGAAGAATATCCTCAAAACCCGCGATGATCCGTTCTTCACGCGGGGTACGGCTGGAAGCTATGAGTGGAGTAACTTCAACACCCAGAGCATCCAGAAGCTCGTCGTCGTCCATGTCAGCCATTAGCGGAGCTCCCTTGTGCTTGCGCTGCCTTGGCTTTCGCTCGGTAGCGCGCGAAGGCGGCCACACCTTCGGCCATGCGCTTTTCCCAAGCGTCGGCAGAGTTGATGTCCGGGAGACGGCCGCGTTCATTTTTGAACTGCAAGGCCCGCTTTGACAGGTCACGGGCCTCCTCTTCAGGGATGCTCACCTTCTTGGCTGCGATGGCAGCCTGCACTTGGCGCAATGACTTCTCGTCCATCGCCTTGGCCAGCACCGCGTAGGCGGCATCGAAGGGGTTGATGCGGTCGATGAGGTCGATGTCCAAGTCGCGCACATTGACGAATTTGCGGACGCCTTCCAGCAGAGCTGTACTGCCTTGCGCATTGCCGCCACCGGCGGCGTCTGCCTGTGCCAGGGCCAGCTTCGCCTGCTGGGTGATGTTCATGGCGGCAATGGCGTGCTGACGAATGGCCTCTAGGTCGCCCTCGCTCAGCTCCGGGTAGCGCTCGCGCACGATCTTGCCCATGCGCAACTGCGTAAGTTCTTCGGGCAAGGTGTGTTCCTTGTCGAAAAGGCCGCGCTCCAGCGCCGTCTTGTCCTGCAAGAAGCTTGTGACAACCTCGTTCAAGTCCTCCTTGCAGATGCGGGTGGCTTCTGGCGTCTCTGGCTTGGCCAAGCCGTTGATCTCGACGTGGTATTGGCCGGTGGCCTCGTTCACGCCGACATTGGTGCGGCCCTCTTGGTAACCCTCGCCGCCGTTGTAGATAAAGCCCTCCTGGGCGCCCGCGTTCTTGGGCGTGAATTCATAGCGTGGCGCGAGCACTTGCTCCATCAACAGGCTGGCCGAGATCGCCTTGAGCATGTCGTTCACCGCCTCGGTCACGGCGGACTGCTCGGCCGTCGGTTCGGCAATCAGGTTGGTGAAGCGTGACCGTTCCTTGTCTTTAGCATCACGCGTGGCGCGGCCAATGATCTGCACGATTTCGGTCAGGCTGCTACGGTAGCCGATGGTCAGCGCGTGCTCGCACCAGATCCAGTCGAAGCCTTCCTTGGCCATGCCCAGCGCGATGATCACGTCCACGTGGTCGCGGTCGTCCTTGTGCGCGGGGTCTTTCAGCGCACTCAGCACGCGGGTACGCCGCGCCGCGTCGCTGTCGTCCACCAGGTCCGCCACCTTCAAGGTTCGGCCGTCCTTGGAGGCCACCAGGTGGAAACCGGTGCCTGGGTCCACACCCTTCCATTCGCCCAGTCCGTGCATGATCTCGTCCACCTCGCGCTGCTTGTCCTTCAGGCTTTCGCGCGCGTTCACGTTCGGAATGTGGACGATGGTCTTCAGCGCCGGGTCGAGTACCTTGGTGACGGCATCGACATACGGCCCCGTGTAGAAAAAATAGCCAATGTCCAGTGACTTGAGCCACTGGTAGCCGTTGAGCTGTTCGTAGTAGGTGTAGGTGATCGTCTCGAACTTCGATTCATCGGCAGGGCCCAGCACGGCCTCGCTGTCGCCACGAAAGTAGGAGCCCGTCATGGCCACTAGGTGCACCTTGTCGCGTCCGATGAACGCGCCCAACTGGTTGCCCAGCACGTTGTCCGGGTTGCTGGAGACGTGGTGGAACTCGTCGATGGCGATCAGGCGGTTGTCGAAAGCGGCGATGCCCAACTCTTCCACGGCAAAGCGGAAGGTCGCGTGCGTGCAGACCAAAGCCTTGTCGCTGCTGGCCAGGAACTGGCGCACCGCATCCACCTTGGACTTGGACGCGCGCGGCTCATCACCACCAGGCGCGTTGCACAGGTTCCACTGTGGGGCCACGTGCCAGTCCCAATAGAAGCCAAAGCGGCTCAAAGGCTCATCGGCAAAGCTGCCGCCGATGGATCGCTCTGGCACCACCACGATGGCTTGCTGTAGGCCCTGGTTGTGCAGCTTGTCCAGCGCGATAAACATCAGAGCGCGAGACTTGCCCGAGGCCGGCGGCGACTTGATCAGTAGATACTGCTCGCCGCGCTTGGCGTAGGCGCGCTCTTGCATGGCGCGCATGCCCAACTCGTTGGCCTTGCTGGATGCGCCGGTGCGCGCCGTGGTGATGGACACCGACGGCACGGTGTAGGTGTTGGTCGGGTTGCTGGCCTGATGGCTCATGTTGTTTTCCTTCTCCCCTTCGCAGCTGGCTTGGTCTTCTCTGCCGTCGTTTTCGTGTACAGATCGAACAGCTTTTCCAAGCGTTCAGTGTCGTTCTTGAATCGGCGGCCGATGTAAATGCGCTCCAACACCTCGTCGTTGCGCTCGTGGGTGTGGCGCAGGTTGTCCGGCATATTGTCAGGGTCGTACAGATCGGCGATGGTGGCGGGGAAATGCGCTTCGCGAGCCAGCAAGATGTCCTCAGCGCAAGCGGCCAGATCGTCCTTGTTTTGCTCTGTCAGCAATGGCAAGGGGAAAGTATTCCATCCCAGGGTATTGGAGTAGGAAAAATCGGTTCGCATCCGAACGCAAACCGTGCCAATCCAAACCCAGTGGAGACGCGAGGCGATGATGGCTAGATTCCAGAGGGGAGCATTGTAGAGGGCAAAGTTCCGGTCGCCGATTATGGTTCCGTGCGAAAGCAGCGCGACAGGCAGGTAGGGCCGGTTTTCAGACGACACGCGAGGCACTACCATAAGAGTTTCATTGCCTTTTTGTCGGATTTGTTGAAAAGCGTGTGGCGTACAGGCGCCCCGGCGGGTTAGTTCTTTCGTGCTTGCTTGGCGCATCACCCGCACATCGTCCATACGGGCGGAGATAGCCGGAATTGATTGGGCAAGATCAACACTTGCATCATCAATCCACAGGCAGAAGCGCAGTTTTCCATTGATGGCTTCATCAGATCCGACAAAAGGTCGAATGAACTGCGAAGCATGAGCATCAGATGAGCGAACGGCCTCTGCCTCAGTCAAATCCAAGATCAGATGCCCTCCATCAGCAGGCTTATTGCCGTTGGTCATAGGTGAAACAACACCAAGGGGATTTGTCTCGGCCTCGACTACGACATTTACGCCAGACACCAAATACGCATTGATGTAATTGACCTCGCGCAAAACTGTCTGCTTCTCATCACCTTCACTGTAAAGGCGACGTGGCTTTGCAGCATTCCGCGCAATGCCTACGATAGCTACCGTCACACCTGCATTGTGGCTTGCGAGATTCGCCCACTTGAACGACGTGTGCGCAAAGGCAATCTCATGACCCGTGTTAAAAATTAACGGCCATAGGTACGAGACCTGCTGCCCTTGACAAATGCTGTTGGTGCTAACAAAGGCGGTGACCGAATTGGTGTGCGTGCCATAGTCAGCGGCTTTCATAAACCAACCTGCAACATAATCCAGCGTTTTCCACGTCTTTGTGTACTTGCTGAAGATGGCTTCCAAGTCGGCCTTTTGCCCTTCAGTTTGCCAAGTTGAACCCAAATATGGCGGGTTGCCACAGATGTAGGTCTCGCCTCCTTCGTTCACGAAGTCGATTTCCGACTGACCCAGCGGCGTTCCAAACAAATCATCCGCCAGTAGCTTTACGCCAATGCCGGTGGGCGGACAGATGCTCAACCAATCCAGCTGCAGTGCATTGCCGCAAACAATCCAGTTCTGCGCATCCAGTGGCAGAAACTCAGCCAGCGCATCCTTTTGCCCGCGGTACAACACGTCGCACTGGAACTCGGCAATAATTAGTGCCAACCGGGCAATCTCTGCGGGAAAGTCCCGTAGCTCGATGCCCCGAAAATTGGTCAGCGGAATCACACTGCCCAAATGCGGTTCGCCTCGACGGCCATTGATCTCTGCCTCGACCTCGCGCATCTGCTTGTAGGCGATGACCAAGAAGTTGCCAGAGCCGCAGGCCGGGTCGAACACCCGGATGCGCGCCATGCGCTTGCGTAAGTTCAGCAACTTACGCTCGTTGTCTCCGGCCTCGGCCAGAGCAGCGCGCAGGTCGTCGAGAAACAGCGGGTTCAACACTTTCAGGATATTCGGCACGCTGGTGTAGTGCATGCCCAGGGCACCGCGCTCTTCATCGTCGGCCACGGCCTGGATCATGCTGCCAAAGATGTCGGGATTGATCTCGTGCCAAGTCAATGCCCCTGCATGCAGCAGGTAGGTGCGCGCCATGCGCGTGAAGTGTGGCACCTCGGTGCTGCCAGAGAACAGGCCGCCGTTCACATACGGAAAGCCGTTGGCCCAGTTGGGCAAACGCGGCAACGCAGTGGCGCGATCTGCCACCTTGATGTTCATGGCGCGGAAGATCTCGGACAGCACCTCGTGGGTGTTGCTGCCATCGCTCGCGCTCATCTGGTCCACCGTCTGGGTGAACAGGCCGTTACCGTTGAAGATGTCGGTGTCTTCGGCAAAGAAGCAGAACACCAGCCGCGCCATGAAGTGATTCATGTCGCTGCGCCGTTCGTCTGTGGCCCAGGCCGGGTTCTCGCGCAGCAGTTCGACGTACAGCTTGTTCAGGCGCCCGGTGGCACGCACGTCGATGGGGTTGTCCTTGATCTCCTTGATGGTGGAGATGCCGGCCAGGGGCAGCAAGAAGCCGAAGTGATTCGGAAAGTCCGGATAGGCGCAGGCGATGGTTTCACCACTGGCCAGTTCTTCAGCCTCCAGCGTCTGTCCGTCAGTGGCGAGGATGAACTTGGCTTTCGCCTTGGACGTGGCCGGACTGGAGTGCAATGCGCTGAGCCTACTGCCCACGGTACCGACGTCACAGACAGCAATGTGGATATTGTTGCGCAGGAGCACGCCGCCGGCCACGTCCGAGGCGTTGTTGTTGCCGGTGCGCAGTCGCTTGAGCGTGGTGTCCTTGTTGCCGAAGGCAGCCAGGAAGGCGTAGGGAAACTCTGCCGCGTCGAAAGGCTGGAGGGCTAGGTCCGATATGGCTGCTTCGATTTCTACTGCATTCATGAGGAATCTTGCCTGCGTGATTTCCGCCCGTTCACGTCTGACTGGCGGCCCCGAGTCTAGCGCGACACAGGGGGCCACATTTTAAAAGGTTATCTGCGAGGCCCTGTAGTGTTTCGTTCCTCCCTATGTGCCTGGTACAGCGATGAAGCTGGCAACCATCGTCACTTTTGAGGAGAGGATGACCGATGATCAAGAGACGAGGCTGGCACAGGCAGGCGGCAGCCCAACCCATGACCGGTCACGCGCAGTGCAGGTCGCTGAACCCTGCGCTGGGCAGGGGAAGAAGATCAGCATGGAGTGCACCCCATGCTTGAACATGGCCGGGTTGGTGGTTGGAAAATAGGCTCCAACTTTCACCGCTATAAGCTATTTCGGCGAAACCCGGAGCGGCCTCTCATGCGTCTGTCAGCAATGACTCCAGCTTGCCCCTGGACACTCTTCCCGCACCCTCCGGGCCTGCGGTGCACGCACGTGCTCCACGTTTTCGATTTCCATTGGCCGCGCCACGCGGATTCCGGAAAGCCTCTGCGTTTTCAAGCGTAAAGGCCAACCGTCAGGGGGCGCTTTTGTGGGTTCCTGACTACAGCAACCCCCGCTCAGCAAACGACACCGGCAACGCATTTCCACCGACCACGATATGGTCGATCGTCCGCACATCCACCAGACTGAGCGCCTGACGAAGCGCATGGGTCAGATGAATGTCCGCCTGACTGGGCTCCGGCACACCAGACGGATGGTTGTGCGCAAAGATCACTGCCGCCGCGTTATGGCTAAGGGCCAGTTTCACCACCTCCCGGGGATAGACCGAGGTCTGCGTCAGCGTCCCCCGAAAGAGCTCCACATCGGCAAGCAGCCGATGCTGAACATCCATCAGCAGGACCATGAACACCTCGTGGGGCCGCTCCGCAAGCCGCAGGCGCAGGAAGTTACGCACCTTATCCGGACTGGAGAGCACTTCGCCTTCCTGCATCTCTTCGCTGAGCGCACGGGCCAACAACTCCTTGGCCGCATCCAGAATGCGCTCCGAACGATCGTCGGCCCCCGTCTCCCGGATCGTCAGCGGCCGGCTGCGCAGATTGAACAGATCCGCCAGGGATTTTCCGGCCAAAGGCGCGGCAGTGGCCTCACCCAACAGCAAACCAAGCAAGGTCGCGTTGGGCAGTGAACGAATGGGCATCGTGTTGGACATGTTTGGTACTCCTTGAAGTCGCCGGCAGCTCAAACCGCCAGCAACAAAGACAAAAAAGGAAACCCCGACTACCTTGCGGCAGCCGGGGTCAGGGGTATCGATAAGCTAAAGCGGCGCCGAGACGACGAACTATTCGTGTGGCACCACGGGAAGTGCGTGAACCTAAGCCGGCAGGGCAGGGGGCACCGGCTTGGCGAGCGCCGCCCGTTGCCGCGCATCGCCAAGCCGGGCATCCAGCCGATCCGCCAGCGGTTTGCGAGGGCTTTCCGCCTGGCTGGCTGCCCCGGACTGCTCCTCCTCCCGTCCCGTCTCCGGGTAAAACTCGTCAATCACGGACGCCGCATCCTCCTCCAGCTCCTCGAAGGCCCCGTTGGCAAACCCCACCCGCGCCGCCAGATCCAGCGCCGGCTGATCGAAACCGGCATCCCGTCGTCTCTGCCGTTCGGCCCGTGCCTCCGCCAGCGCTTCGGCCAGCGTCATGCCCGTGCGTACCGTCAGATCCACATAGTAAATAGGCGCACGATGAGACTGCGTCGTGGACTTCCCGCGGAGCCGAAGATCCAGCGGCAGGCACGACAGCAGCCCACCCGACAAGGCAAAGAAGTAAGTCAGCCGGGCCGACAGCGTCCGGATACTGTTAAAGCCCGTCGTCCGAAACACGAAGCTGCCCAGCTCATCCTCATCCCCGACTCGGACGGTGAGCCGGCCGTAAGGCTTGCAGACCCCCTGGCCAAAGTCGCAGCCATGCGGCGTCGGGCAGGGCAGGCCCTGAATGCCCGCCGAGGTCACCCGCTTGCAGCTCTCCCCGTTACCCACACACACCGGCCGTCCCGAGCTCCGGTCGAACAAGGTGTAGTTCGCCCGCAAGTTGAGATCCACCTCGTCAAACAGCAGCCGCACCGGAATCGCCCGCAGCTTCGCCCCCGGTGTCTTTCGCAGGGACTCATCGAGCGGATGGTGGATCCACCCGTCCCGCGCCTGCACCTGGCTGGTCAGTGTGAACTCGTCAT
>Ga0209175_10000211_pt1 | contig 41269 bp, 48 predicted proteins | sample JI91814C2DNA_FD_187506 | JGI IMG/M metagenome (GOLD analysis project Ga0209175, IMG submission 187506) | Wastewater effluent complex algal communities from Wisconsin, to seasonally profile nutrient transformation and Carbon sequestration -... | ecosystem: Engineered > WWTP > Effluent > Algae...
ACAGGTATCTCATGTTACTTTCTTAGACCTGAGAAAGTAACATGAGATACCTGTTTATGTTCTTGCTGTTGTCTGGGTGTTTTTCTGAGATATATCCAGATGTAATGGATCATACCTGTGAAGAAATGAGGGTAGAGGTAGGTCACAGTGCTGGGGCATTATATGCATCAGAAATAAAACTAGGACATATAAAAGCTAAAGAAGTTAGATCCTCCCAAGCGTCCGGTTTATTGGATCAACCCCTATCTACACACGGTATTTATGTAGAAGTTCCAACTCTTAATGAGGCTGTTATTATTGGTAAGGCATTTCCTACGCCGGCAGGTGTATCAGAAGAAAAACAAAACGCGCTATTAAAAGAGCGCTTCAATAAAGCAAAACAGAACTATCATAAGTTCTGTCACAGGGAGGATTGATGAGAGGATGGACGGAAGGAATTGTAATGACCATTGGTTTATTTATTCTTAGTTTTACCGGATTCGTGTTTGGTAGATCTTCAACAGAACCTATAAAGTGTAAAGTAACAGTTGTAGGCACTGCTCAATACTTACATGAGCGTATGTGTGATGCTAACGAGTGGAAGGATTGTCAACCGTGGGTCCGTGAGGAGCTTACAATTAGAGAAAGATATTTGAATCTAGCTAAAGATGTATGTAAGTGAAATTCTTCTATATAATATGGGTATAACATTTGTATGAAGAGATTGCTAACACCTTTGCTTCTTATATATTACATCTTTGTAGAGGTGTTTATCGGCGGTTATGAAGAGGAGCTACATAAATACACGACAGATATGCTAAGCATCGCTGTTATGTGTATTTGTGGATTGTTTATTACTTTCGTTATCTCTAAAGTATATCCTGGTATGTGGCCTGATTATATAACTGTTATCGGTTGTTATCTGTTTGGCGTTTTTTTGTTGGCACGAAAAGAGAAAGAGGACGCTCATGAGTGAGATCGAAGACCGCTACACCCCACGTAAGATTCGCAATGAAGCCCAGAAAGGCCGTCTGAAAAAGCTCCTGAGTAGTATTAAGCGTTTTGTATTGAATATCAAGAACAAATGTGCTCCCACCGAGGAGCATATTTATGTCAAAAAGTTTAAGGGTTTGAAGTGTGCAGAGGATTTAGTATTGGTTAGTGGAAACGTATATAACAACCATAATAAGATTAATATTATGGCTCTTTGGAGTTTCTTCCAAAGTCGTAATAGTGTGAATTTCAAGAATATTGTTAAAGACGATGCTGTGAGATGTGTGGCAAACACTCTACGGCTGTTTTTCTTTCTGAGATTCATGACTAAGTGGCAAGTTGAACTTAGCCAGCATGTCTGGGAGAAGATCCGCTCCTCCGAGAGAGAAGGAACGGAGTACCCAGTGTACGATTATGGGTTCTTGTTGAACCCGGAAATTCGTCTAGTACATAATATTAAGGAGTATTGTGTGGATATTTATGCGCTGACTAATGAGGTGGGTTTGTGTTCGGTAGGTGATAGCGAACACAAGGCTTCCGAACTAGACGGCAACCTGAAGGAACCAAATAACATCCTGGTTCAGATTCAGTATCGTTAAGAGGCCATATTATTCTTTTCTTTGATATTTTTTAGCCCTTTCAGAATCTTACCAACATGTCCCATTGCTGAACTAACATTCTCCTCAGGAATATCTGAAATACCGAGACGAGATGCAAATAATAGATCTGCTAACTTGTATTCAATGTTCTCAAAATCTGGGAGCATATTGATGTACTTGTTTACGTTGTCTTCATTAATGAAAGACATTGAAAGTACCTTATCAATAGTGTCTTCATCTTTTAGTGAGGCGGCAATTTTAAGTGTTTCTGAAAAGGGCACAGCTAAATTCACTGCTACTTTTTCTTCTGGAACTATGTGAGCTGCTCCATAGAGAGTAATTTCGTCTCCGTGCTTTGCTAACTTTTGTAATGTGTCCTTGCCGTCGAAGCCCAAAGTATATAATAGAAATTCAGCATCTTTACGGTCGTAATAAGCTCGCTTTTCCATATCTTCTATTACGTACTCTTCGTGGTATCTAGTCACATATGTAGGAGATAAGGGGTTAGCTACCTTCATAAAAGTCATAGGATCTTCTCTTAGATGAGTAGCTTCGTCTGGTAAATGTAAGAACTTGGCGTAAGAAGGAATTGCATACTCATTCTCACCAAGCTTCACAGGAACATTCATATCTACAAGGTTAACAACAATCTCTTGTCCGAACATATCGGCGCAATGAAGAACGTTACCTTCCGAATGAGAAATTTCTACAGGTTCACTACAGACAACACTTCCATCCCGCTCCAGATAAAATACACCGTCGCCAGAAAAACTATTAGAAGGTAATTTAGTTCCAGTAGCTACCAATTCTCCAGCAATTCTAGGTTGAATACAGCTTACAGAACCGTTGGTGAATAGGTAAGAAGGGAGCTGTTTGTTATCAAGGGAGATCATCGGAATTACGTAGCCAAGTAATTCGTTACCCTCAACATCTTGTACTTTGTACTGGCCGAATGAAGTAATTTCTTTAATATCTCTACTATCTAAAGTATTTTTCTCGGCGGTATTTGTAGTTAATGTGATATCACCTCCGGGCGCTAGAGAAAATACTTCGTTACTGCCCATCATTTCAGCAGCTTCAGCAGTTGATACTTTCTCTTGATAAACACCGTTTACAGTAGCCCATTTAATTAGAACCTCTCTGTGAGAAAGTTTTTGAAACTGCATACAAATAGCATCTTCTTGTTGAGGAATCTTGTTAGCGATTTTTTCAATGGCCGACGAGAAAGAGGGGTTATTTAAAAAAGCATATTCCATTTCTTTATTAGAAAGGGCGTCTACCATATCTTCTTTCTGTTCCTCAGTGACTGAAATATTATCGAGTGCAAACTTACCCATACCGTCGTAAGAGTAGGAATATCCAGAAGTTCCTCCGTATCCTAGAAATGGCGGGGCAGATTGTCCACCAATATATCGATCTCCCAGAGGCCGTCTATTACTTAGTTCAGTAACATTGTGTGTAAAGAGAGCGTCTCGAAGTTTCTCCTCAGACAGAGGTGAAATTTTACCGCCGTCATTCATAAGATCAAATGGTTTTAATTTGTGATCTTGGACAATAATAGGAACCTTCACACTCTTTACATCATTAAGATTGTTGTCTTCGACTTTATTACGAATGGTAAGATTTCCATACGCACTTCCTCGATCTCCATCTGTTTTATCGAGGAGAACATCTACTGCGTAACTGGATAGATAAGGGTTGTTTTCTAGTGCGACATTGGCAATATTAGTTTGCCAACTTTCAGGTTGATCCCCAATGTTAAATTCTTCTGCTGTTTTGTAGTACTCTGAAAAAATCTCACGAGGATCTCTCTGCGCTCTTTTGAAAAGTGACATATACGAATTATAGAGAATTTTTCTGTGTAGGAATAAATATTATCTTTTGTTGGTATAAATATTATATGAAGAACGCGTACAGTATCCAAGAATTACTAGACATGTATAGTGGTTCCGTACCTCTTACACAAGAAGCACTAGAGGAAATACGTGCCGTAGGGAATACTTCGACCCTACGTTACGGTGTAGCGCAGGAGCTGAATGTAACCTTCAGCGACGGAGTATTTAAAGTTGTGAGCTTCTATGTTATTCTTGATAATGGTTGTACATTACACTCATATCTACACGTACACGAGTTAACTAAAGAAGGAAACTTGAACAAACTTTCCCAGCCAAGAAAAGTCTAGTATGAAATTTTGATAGTATTTTTAAGTATAACTATTTTATGAAACTACTCCCCTTCACTCGTCTAATAAAGATGCGTAATTACCTTTGGACTTAAATCTTTACTTGGTAATTTATATAAGCGGGAGATAAAGGAACTTTCACTACAGCAGAACACGCAGTAAGTAACGCGATCAAATCGGGCGTTGCTCTCACTGCTGGAAAGGCTGCTGAGTTGGAGATGTTAACTAAAGTTCCTTTTAAATCTAATGTTTGTCCTGATACAGTAACTGTTGAATTTGCTTTTATATCTACTGTAGCTCCTTTCACAGTAGTTTTTTGTCGGGCCGAAATTGTTGTATTTTGTTTGCTGTCTATATTGATGTCTTTTTCAGCGGATAAAGAAAAGTTACCTTTCAAATTAATGCTAACGTCTTTAGATAAGGACATATTTAAAGAACCTTCCTTCGTTAGTTCAAGTTTTATTTTAACTGTCTCTCCATTACCGCTGTCCTTAACGACCAAAGACACGGCTACTTTATTATCCAATGCTCCAACATTGAATCTAACCAACTCATTATCATCATCAGAAAACTCCTTTACATTCATGCTATAGGTACATTTCTGATGACCGTCTCCATCATCTTCAGGACGATTTACTTTAAATTCTAGTGAGCCGGCAAAAGTATCTAAAATGAAGTTCTCACATATAGAGTGTAAAATATTTCTAGTAGGAATGTATATGGAAGTACAGACGGGAGTACTTCCTATTTCTACAATACCTCCTGATCGCAATCTTACAAAGTTACCTTCTGGACCTTGCCAAAAGGCATCTCCACTAACCATTTTAGTGAAACCTGCATCTAAACTACCGTTGGTATCTGGTATGATAACGAATCCTAATATATACCTGTTACCGTCTGATAACGAAGCCATAATGCACGTAGTACCTACTTCGGGACAGAACTTTAAACCTGCCGCTGAAGCTGAATCAATGTAAGGACTCATAATAGGAATACGATAGGAAGGCTGTTCACTCATTTCGGAACGAACAGCGTAAGATTGATTCTCGTAATCTATTTCTGTAATGACTCCCACCTCTAATCGGGCGGCGGAAATAGATGAAGATAGTTTACCTGGCATAGAAGAGAGTATACATGAATTTTTTAAGTGACTACTTGATATAATGTTTGTGTGAGGGAAACATGAAAGTAATGTACATTGTTGTAAATAAAGATCTAAATATGTCTCCAGGTAAAATAGCTGCGCAAGTTGGCCATGGGGTAGAGAAGGTATGTGGTTATTATAAATACGTCTGGGATTTGGTGAAGTCCCTAAGTCCCGAAAATATCCTTGAAAAAGACTCTCAATTTATTAACGATTTTTTGGAATGGCAAATCGAAGGGAACTCTACTAAGATTGTACTAGGCGCCGATACTAAAACATTTACTAAACTAAGTAGAAAATCCCCTGAACTTGTAGTTGTAGATGCAGGTAAGACAGAAATTGCTCCTAATACTGAAACTGTTATATGTTTTTGGCCGATGGAAAAAGACTCCAACAAAGATATAAAAAGATTACAACTTCTATAGAGGCGATAATTTCATACTATTTTTAGGTATAATATACATATGTGGGATCTCGTAATTGGCAAAGGTGACGTAGTAAATAGTTGGAGTCACATAAAAACACTATATGATGGAAAAACCTACTCCATAAATATGTCATACAATTACGCCACATACCTAATAAAAGGTCTACTGTTCGGCACCTGCATTCTTGTGTATAAAGACACTACTATTGGGCAGGCCATAGAAAGTGTCTTAAAAAACCCTAATATTAAGGCTGAGGCTAAGATAGTCAGAACTCTTAATAAATATATTCTAAAAAAGATCTCGCTAGATAAAGTGGTAAGATACCTAAAAGAGGAAAAAGAGAACGCACACCGATACGGTGTTGCAGATGCTCAACTAAAAATTAGGGAGGCTCTTGGTATGGAATAGGAAATAGTGAAATTATGTGAGTATTTTTAGATATAAGCACTCTATGGAACATGTATTCGGTAGATACGTAGAATGTCCTTATAATGTTAAAATACTTTTCTACAATCGACAGATCGAGTGTCCAAGCAACATAATGAGAATTATTGGTGGGGAGGCTTTTGATATTTGGATAAAATCCCCACAAAATATGGAGAATACGTTGTATTATGATCCTACATTAGGGAGAGATAAAGTTATTACTTTGGGAGACTCCTTTCCAAACGGGTCTGCTATTAAAGATAGTAGTTATATTCCATGTCAAGAGTTGATGTACTATGCGAAAGATATGTATGAAAATGGTTTTAGAGAGTTAGATTTTTATAAAATTGGAGCGTTAAGGTTGTTTATGGAGAGTAGTGAATACATAAGAGACCACGGAATGAGTACAAGAAATATTCATGGATTTTGCCCTGATAAATTTGCTGCGCGTTTTTTGAACTTTCCTGGGAGAGGTTTTTTGTCGAGCGTCTTGAAAGACCCTGGACTTATTTATAAAGGAAAAGAGGTACAAGTTGTATTTCGTGAAACTATTTATGAAGTATATGACAAAGAAGACATAAATCAAACTTCTGGAATTTGGAGAGGGTACCCTTAAATACAAAAACATAGAAAATTGTATTTTTAATAGTGTGGTTTATTTTTATCTGTCTGTGGTGTAATTGTTGATGCAGCGAATGCTGGTATTGGATTTGTTGTATTTTTAGTTGTTGTTTTCCAACCTTTTCCTGCGCCTTCTACAAGAGTACTTTGAATTCTCTGGAAGTTCATTCTACTTAGATAATCTTCATCCTTTAAAAGAGCAGTTTCTTTGATGCCGCGAAGAATAGGAGCATGGATGATTTTATCTTCAGGTTTAGCCAAAGCATTAAACTCTTGTACTTTATTAAGAGGAAGAATATCACCAGTTAGATGTTCAGATTTACCTGGATCGTGTACCTCAGTCAGGTTTGTTAGATTTTTAACTACTACTTCAACATTTCTCCGACGAGTGCCTCCTACATTTTTATATATACTGTGTAGTTGATCAGTTAGGTAATCACGTACAGCATCCATGTTCTTATACTGAAGCAACTGACGAGGATTAATAACACCGTCTGATAAAGAATCGCCCCGAGAAATATCGTCCCCGGCTTTAATAAGAAGTTCTCTAGAAGGAGGTACATAGTGTTTGTGCTCATCCTTTTCGGCCTTAACAAAAATATAGTGACCATTGGTAGAAGGATCTTTTTCAATACGAGAAACAGTACCAGAATGCTTCGCAAGAACAGCAGAGTTAGGAAGCGTCTTAGGCATGTTAAATAACTGTTGGGCTCTCTGTAAGGCGCTCACGCTTTGTACGCCTCTACCTGTGGCAATACCTCCAGAGTGAAAACTATTATGTGTTCTAATACCGTCCGCTTCATATGCTTTGGTTACTGTAGAAACATCGTACAAAAACCCTTCATATTCAACCTCTTCGAGAGAGACAACTTTAGAATAACCCTTCTCCGTCAGAACCCATTTATTCATTAGTTCAGAAAAAGGTACCACTGATTCACCTACATCATTTCGGGTAATCATGCACCACGACGGATGAGAGTGTTTCATTACACAAGAGAAACCATTCTCCGTCGTCATTTTTAGAACGTTGGCGTCTTTAGGATATCTTTGAACAGTTTCTACGGCAGTGTATTGTTTACCGTCCCAAATACGTACTCCAGTAACTTTTTTTGTTTCTAAATTTTCAATAGACATTGTGGTGCATTTTAACATTTTTCAAAAAATTCTCCTATAGTTAGATGTTCCTCTTCTGTATCAATCTTGATTTTGATCATAGTCAAAATCACCGTTGAATCCATTGCGATTTGTATTGCAGGTTCACTGAGAGCTTGACTGGCTAACATTCCAATATTAGTACCTATTTCATGATGAGTTCCTTCTGAACTTGCTCCGATACACTTTTGACATATACCCACTGGATCTTTACATCCTAAGGGACTTCTTACTTCAACTTTTTGTACGCCGGCATGTTTCATCTTTGCAAAAAGATCCGGCGTAACGAAAGTACCTGCTTTAATATGTAAATTGTTATGTGTTACATCCTTAGCTAAATATCTATCAGTAATATCAATCTCTTCTCTTCCATCATGTCCAATTAAATTGAGACTGTGCCCTTTTGTAGTGCCGCAATCGTGCGAGGCTATGGTTGTAGCTACGTTAATATTGGATAGTTCCTTGGCCAAAGCTCCAGGAGCACTTGTGCCTTGGGCACGAGAAAGAGTACCCATACGAGCACCGTAAAGCGTCTTCCAATATTGATCCACACTCAAACCTTCTGAGTAACTCTTAGTTACAGGTTCAGGAATTACACCATTATTATCGGCCATGAGCATTGGAGCAATTACTGTTTGTCTAAATTGTCCAAAGTTACCTCGCGCCTTAATATCAACCATTTTATGCATATGGTTGTTCTTGTTTCTATAATATTCAGTGAACTCTTTTTCTAAATCCTTTGTGGCTTTACCATACAGTTCAATTGCCTTGTCATCTTTTTCCTGCGCGCCGAGAGAAGAGGCTCTAACTTTGGCAACTTCTGCATGATATGGGTTTAGAATTTTGTCTCTTAATTCTTTATTTGGCTTTAAATCCTCTAAAGAAAAAGAGAAACCAGCTTTATAGGCAGTCTCATTACCAACATTTCTCCAACCATCTACAAGACTTGGATGATTCTTTTTATCCACTCTTGCGGCAGATTCCAAATAATCGTGGATACTTCCTTTCTTAAAGTTAAAAGAAGAGTCGTGCAGGAGCTTGTCTTTTTTATCCTGTGGAAATTCACTAGGTAAATGAGAAGCTAGTAACGCTCTACCTTTTGTAGTCTCTTTTTCTACGCCGCCAGTTTTATATTTCACGACATCAGAACGATGAAGTGTTTTGTCATTTACAATATCCTGTAAGGAACCATACGTTTTATCTTTTTTGCCGCCCCAAAAAGTAGCTAAGTGAAGACCAATAATAGATTCTTGATCAGGAGCATGCATAATTCCATAATTAGTAGAAGAGAACAAATTCTTAGAAGGAAGCATTTTATCAATAGCCTCCTTCCGTGCTTCCTCAGTTAGTGGAAGATATACGGCCATAGTATCCCATAAAATAGCGCCATCAGCCATAGCAAAATTCCATGTTTCTGGGACAGTGATGTCATACATTGTCTTAACTTCACCTGTTGGGTTGGAGTCTGTAATGAAGTCCCACCCGACAGATGTACAAAGAGCGATAGATAACCATTTTTGTAGATAGTCAGAAACAGGCTCCTTAGTCTCTGCGATTAATTGCGCGATATTTTCAGCAGTGGTTCGTGTAATGTATCCAAGCGAACGACGAACAACTACGTATATACTGGCCGCAGCTTTGTTCTTTTCCCTTTTAGTTGCTCCAGCTTTTCTACACAGTTCTGAGACTTCTTCACAAACACGCTTTGTGAGTGGCACAATATCCGAAGGACCAAAATCCTTTCCTTCCATTCCCCATAATTTTTCAAGTGCCTCTCTTTTGTAAGAACACGCCAATCTGATCCATCGGGCATTCTGAACTGTGCGTACTGAGAATGTGATACAATACGCAGGCTTGTCTCTATTAATATATGAAGTTACTGAAGGAACGATTCCTAAAGATAGTGCAAGTATACACAGCTCACCACACAGTCTCTCACTAATAGTCGTAACAGCCATAGCGAATCTATTATTAGCATTCCAACATACAGTTCCGTCAGTATCCACCAATCCACAAAACATTCCTCGACGGAACTCTTCACTCATCTGTAGATAATCTTTGGGCATTTTTTTATTTGCAGCACCTTGACCAATTCTTTTAGCTAGCCATCTTGCTAGTGAAGAGCAGTAGACATTACTCCTAAAAGACAAGCACTCTTTACCCTCAAACTCATGAGGCATAGCGCGATTTGATACTTTGCTGTCTGGGCATAGATATTGGGCCAAATGTTCCCAGGCCAATCGAACATCATCAGACTGAGTTCCAGTGGCAAATCCTATACATACTGCGCGATTTCTATCAAAAACTACCCAACCATCTCCAATGGTTGCCCCGATAAACCAGCCTGTGTCAAAATTCAACGGAACAACTGGAATCATGTCATTTGCTACAGCAGATTCCGACTTCTCTCCCTCAGCATGTGTAATTGTATAAGGTCCATCAAACACACTTCTCACAGTTGGCAAACATCTTCCGATAGAGTTTCTAGGCTCCGTCTTTACTACTTCTAGTGTATCAGGGTCGAGTGTAGCCAGGCTATGATCTTCAGACGTAATAAACTGTCTTTCTAGTAGTGTCTTAGTTACCCATTCTTCACAATTATTGTGAATAGAAAATTTTGTTACTGGCAGAATCTTAATTCCTTCAGGCGAAAAAGAAGGGACAAAAATATCAGGCGGGACATCATACTCAATGTTGCCGCTAGATAAAAATTTCTCAGATCCTGGTACTCGGGGGAACTCTGCAATGTCGAAGGCACGGAATGAAAGGACGCTATTGTTAATGTGTGGCATTTCTGTATTCTCCTTAGTATTGTTATACCAAGAATATTCAGATAATTTCACGTTGTCAACAATTAAGATTGTACCTAGGCAGCTATCTCCATCATAGTCCGCATTAGCTCCTGCACATGCTAGTGGATGTAGTCCAATTGACTTCCCTTCTTTCAGAACAGGGTAATATGCCTGGATGTTATATTTATGTAGTACAGGATCTCTCTTAATTAATACTGGTCGCTCCTTGATCGTGTGCTCTAAAGCTTTCCAGGCCATAGGGGTTTGTTCTTTTACTTCCTTAGTGGCCTCGATCAAGTCTTTTCCTGATTGAATTAGAGTTCTGATTACGAATGGTTTATATAGAGCCATTGCAGAATCTCTTGGAATACCTACTTGATCCATTTGTAAATCAGGCGCAGGAGTAATGGTTGATCGCATAGAAAGATCTTGTCTTCTCTTCATAATTTTATTTTGGAAGAATCCTGTCTTTGGATTATCTCCAGCAATACTATGAGCAAGACCTTTTAGTTCTTTGTTTCCTTCATATAGTGGCACTGAGCCTATTCCGACGGCGGCTTTTAGTTTATCATAAACAGCGGCATTCAGTTTTTGATATAATTCAGGATTGTATTTGAGAGTTTCTTTATCCTTTAGTGCGTTGTTATCTTGAATGATGTGTGCATATAAGGTGTTAATATCAGCACTTGCAATTGAACCATCTCCCATTGGTACTACTGGTCTAAAGATTGGAGGTATTACTGGAAATTGGTTCATTACATATGCTTCATGTGGTTTCATATTAAGATTTTTTAAGGCGCGCAAAAACTTTGCTTTCTTGTTGGCCTTATCAAGAACGGTACCACTTAGATTTTTTAGTTCTTCTTTTGTCTTTTCAAACTCTTTATTTACATCAACCTTCTTTAGCAATTCATTGATTGCTTTTCCACCAGTTATTTCTTTGCCGGCGATGTTGATGTGCTTCTCACCGTGAACAACCTTTTCAAAGTCATCGTACTTTAAGCCTGACAATACAACTGCTGGTCCAGGTTGAGCTTTTGTTCCAACAAAGAGAGGATTTGGAAATGGTTCTGCTAGAGAAATATGACTGTTGAGCTTCCCAGAGGTGCCGCCCGTAATTTTCTTATCGAACAATCCTCCAGCAATTTCTAAATCATCTTTTCCTCGGAGCATTTTACTGTTGGTTATTTCTCCGGCGGAAAGGTGTAAAACACCTTTATCTGTAAGAGGAGTTAATACAGTATCGTACCCTTCCTTCTTAAGATTTAGTCCCATACCTTGAAGCATTCCTTCAAACTTCTTATAGGCAAATGTTGCCTTTGGAGGCTGTAAAGGAAGACCCAACATAATACGGTTCCAGAAATCTGTATCCGCCATTGTTTCAGAGTTGTGTTGACGCTCAGCTTTGTAGCTGGTCATCTCTTTTAAGTTTGCTCTTGCTCCATGCGCCAAAAGTGCGTACATATCTAGTTGAGCAATTGCTTGGGCACCTTCTCCACCGCCACGAGAAGGGTCTTCATTGATAGAATATTTTCTAGCCAATGATTGATCCATACCACGAACAGATTCTTTCTTTTCAACTTGATGCTTTAACTTAAAGATATACTTGTGTCCTGTCATAACAGGGTTTTCTAATGATTCTTTTAATAGTGGGTCATAAATAGTATCTGTATCAGAAAGACCGTGTTGCTTCATTTCTTGGCGCAATTTTTCTGCATAATCAACACCATGTTGAAAGTTATTTGTAACATATGGCTTACCTGTTTTATTGGCAATCTTCGATGCAGACAATTCCAACATTTGTCCCAGGTTGATACGCGAATTTATGCCTGTTGGCGACGTGAGCATATCTAGAACTGGTCCTGTTGCTCCACCTACTCTTGGCATATGCTCGTCGGGAAGAATAGCTCCAACAATATTCTTGTCGCCATGTCTACCTGAGTTACCTGACCACACAGTCTTTCCATTTCTTCTTACATATAGAACGTGGTTAGGAACAGTAAGACAGAATACAGGACCATTAAATGGAACAATAACGGGAGAGTCTACTAATACTTCTTCTGTTTGAGTTAGGTAGTAAACTGGCTCATTTATTTCTCTGGCGGCGCGGAGAGAAAAAGACTGTTCCGAGGGCTTTCTTACATACATTTTATGGCCAAGTGTTACAAGAAGATCAATTTTATCATTCTCGACTTTGTACATATACTCCATATCTCCTTCTGGATACCAATGTAGTACAGAAGGATTCTGATATTCAATTTGATGTGTAGCTTGATTCAACGTACAAATTTCGTCATCAAGAGTTATTTCCTTGATATTTTTCCAGCCGGTTTTTGTTAAGACCTCTGTTTCTTCGTCATAACAAAGCTTGTCGCCCACACGCATTGGTTCAACAGTCTTTACGTGTACTGAGTAACCAGTTTCTCCTGGCTTCTTAACAACCTTGATAACTTCGCCCTCATGTTCATTGTCCCATACAAGGGATTTGTCTCTATATGGAAGAATGGCTCCTTTTAATCGAGCACCCAATTTAGCTAGGTCTTCTGGTACTTCATTCTTACCTACAGCGGCAACAAGAACATCTCCTGGTTTTACTCTTGTTCCAGGTTTAATAATACCTTCAGTATCAAGGTGTTGTAGACGATCTTTGGTAATTTTCTTTCCGGCGCTTGATGCGTAAGCAAGATACTTATTAAGACTTACTATGTCACCAGGATTTGTTTCTAGAGTTGGTCTATGTAAGTGTGTGGATGATAATTTCTTGGCGGCAGATTCAGAAATAACTACCGAATCTTCGTACGAACTTCCATAATAATTCACATAACCTGTTCTTAAATTTACTCCCGTCGCTAAAGTTCCATTTACTGTATAATTGGTATCAGAGATAGTCTGACCTTTCTTTACCACGTCACCGACGGAAACATTTGGTTCTGCGTGAATATACGTTTTCTTTTCATTGAGAGGAAAGTGGTTGTAGATCTGGACTTTATGTAGTTGTCCTTTTGTATCTTCTACATGAATTTCGTCGGTGTGCCCTAATTTGTCTTTTACAATATCGACAATCTTTCCATCTTCTGGTGCCGAATGAGAAAAGGCAGAACCGAATACCTTCTCGAAGCTATCCTTAGTATTACTTTTAACTTGTACTAGAGGAGCTTCCCTATGTACTAACGAGACTCCCTGAGTTGGCTGACGAGAACCTGTCATGGTTCTGTTACCTTGGTTACACTGAAGAAACGGAATGGCGTTAGCTGATTCAGAAAACAGGTGCCTTGGAGACGGTATTACGTATTTAATTTTAGAAAAAGGCGTTTCTACGAACTCATGTGTCTCTGGAGACATTGCTGTAACAGAAGGTTTTACAGGAATAGGTTCGCCATTCTTCCAAGTAATTTGATCGGGAGAAGCTGTCCATTCTCCGTGTACTTCTGCGGGATTTCTATATACGAACTTCTTTTCTTGCATATCATACACATATGCCTTTGCTTCTTTACCAATTTTTCTGACGCCGATCGGTAGATGAAGAGAAATTCCCGTATGCTCTCCCTCGGGAGTAACCAAAGGATCTACGAAACCCATATGAGTTTGGTTCACCATCTTCATTCCTGGGCGAAGTTGGTGAGTGGATGTAATACCACCTGGACCCATAGAAGTTACTTGAGACTTACTAGCTAAAATATCTAGTGGATTTGTTTGGTCGGGTCTTTGAGAGAGCGCGTTACTATAAAATACTTGTGCTAGAGGTTTTGAGAAAAGATCACTAGAAATAATGCTGGAGATTTTATCTTTCCTATCAACATTGTTTCTAATCTTTTGTTTCATAGTCATACCAGTCTTTGGTGAACCAAATTTTTCTGCAATAAAGTCATCCAGTCCCAGGAGTTGTTTAAATACCATTGATCCCATATCGTCTGGGGATTTTTCTCCTCGGGCCGTTTTTAATACGTGAAGAGATGTCTCAAGTAAAACATTCCCATTTAGCTTCTCAACAGGTCTACCAAGGGTCAGTTTAGTTGTCTCAGGTAACACTGCGGATTTGGCTAACGCTTCTGTAACAGCGTTCTGAATATGCTCAAATGAATCTCCTCCTACAACCAATCCTCTACCCTTCCACTTCTTGTCATACATCTTTTGGATGTCTGCTTGCCAATTCTTTTTAGCGTTAGCCTTCCAAATATCTTCTCCCCAGGTTTTTTTCATAGCTTCGTCACTAACACCTACACATTTGAGCATTGAATACAGAGGGATGTTATTAGTAGCATAGCTAAAATTGAACTTCTTCTTTTCAAGATCAAAAGGAATTTTTAGACGGGCCTCTTTAACGAAGGCATTGTTTCTACCATTTAAGTTGATTTCGGCTAGGTGTTCTCCCTTTTCGTTTACCTTACTATAGATACCTGACTTAATACGTTGCTGGTAGGCGGAGTTATATTCTCCACCTCCAATAATGTAAGTAAATCTTTGAGTCATTTTTGGAAGAACGGCAATTTTCTGGCGCGATTTGTTTATAACATTTCCTGTTTCCTTGTCTCGAAGAATGAATTCTCCAAATACAGGAATTCCCCAAGTCTTCTCTTGTTCTTTTGCTAGCTGTTGAGACTTGATATCAGATTCTTTATTCTTTGAATCGTCGTATGTAAGATTGACTAACTCCAACGTATTTTTGCGCCCAGAGATAGGGAACATCTTATTAACGCTTCCAGCAAAGCTGTCTTTGATTTGTTCCCACTGAGAAAGTACTTGTTCTTCGGCCCGCTTGAAAAGCATACCTTGAATATACACACGTCTGAAGAGAGATCAAATATGAAATTTTGTCTTTAAAAATGGGTATAAAAGAAGTATGGATCAAAACGACAGTATTCCCGTATTAGAAGTGGGAGATCCTATTGAGAATTTTCATGATACGTTGAACGAGATGGATACGGATACTGAAGAGCCTGATTCCGAACAAAAAGAACCTGTAAAAGAGGAGTAAGTCATGGGACTGTTTCTACTAAGAGTAGGAATTGGATTTGCGTTCTCATTCCTATACAACTTACCCTCAACTTTGAGGGAAGGTTGTTACAGACCAAATAACTAATAATATTATTTTAAGCGGCAAAAGGACAACATGAGCTTAATCAAAGAAAACGGACTCGTTATAATTTCAGACGATAATTATTTTAATACTGATGAAAATGCGTATGGGGAAGGATATGTAACTAGAGAAACTCTCTTATTTGGTGAGTACAGGAAACCTTTGGGAGACTCTTTAAAAGAATTATCTGAAGTCGTTACTAAGTATGGAGATAAGGTGGTTTTGAATGTATTTGCTGCGCCAGGATTTTCTGATTTTGATGGATTTGGCGGCGACTATGTGCCACATTTCCAAATAGTACGCCCGTCTACAGAAGGTGAAATCAAAGAGTTTAAGGAATACATGAAAACACAGAGTTCGCCAGAAGCAGCGAAAAAAGAGCGCATCAAACAACTTGAAGAAGAATTGAAGCGGTTGAAGGAAGAAACTGTCGACGAAGACGGTGTTAAAGAACATTTTCCAGCAAAACCTGTTGAAGCTTTTATTTATAAAGCGCCTCTAGAAGAACAACCTGTCATGATTCTTCCGTCGGAGTCCATTATCAAGAAAGAGAAACCTCCAACTACTGAAGAGAAGATGGAATTTTCTAAGAAGCTATCGACGGCATTTGATATGACAACTGTGTATGCAGAACAACAAAAGAAATTAGAAGAAGAGAGAAAACTCCTAGAAAAGGGTTTAAAAAGAATCTTAAAATGAATGAGATAAGAAAAAACCCAGACGGTACGTATGTTACTTCATGCGAGGCTTCTATAGATGGTTATGAGATAGAAGGTAGGTTAGCTACATTAAAAGATAAAGTTGACGTGTGGTTAGAAGAATATGGACAAGACGCAATACTTTCCATTTATTATTCTGACGACACCTACGAATTTCAAGGGGTAGGTATAAAGTACTGGCGACCTTCTAAAAAATCTGAAATCAATTTCTATGAAAGGATGGAACGCTTAAAAAAGTTGGAAGAAGAAAAGAAGTTGAAAAGGTTAGCAAAAGAAAAATTGCGCTTAGAAAAAAATGAAAAGAAGGATAAGAAGAAGTAGTGTCTAAAAAACACTCTCATCTATGTATCTTTCCTAAAGAACTTCTTCCAGGGAATATTTATAAATGTGCTGTAGAAGGATGTAAAGCGCAGCTTCATATAAGTTCTAGGGTTTCTGATAAAATCTCAAAAGATACTTTTCCGCCGGCAAAAAATATCTCTTATAAAGAGTAAGTAAAATTTCTTATCTTAGAAGACTTACTCATGGAAACAGAAAAGGAATTCGCAATGTTACATTTCACTAATTATTTTTCTAAGAAAGACGTTGACCCATTTGATGAAATTACATGGGAAAATAGAACAGCTTCTATCGTAGAAGACGGAAAAACTTTATTTAAACAAGAAGTAGAAGTCCCTTCTTTTTGGTCGCAGAACGCCACAGATATTGTAGCTCAACACTACTTCAAAGTAGTTGGAGGAGTAAAAGAACACTCTGTCAAACAAAGTATTAGCAGAGTAAGTAGAGCCTTTGCTAAGGCTGGATTAAAGAGGAAGTACTTCGACAAAGAAACCAGCGAAATTTTTGAAAAAGAACTACGTTGGTTACTCGTAAATCAGTACGCTTGCTTCAACTCTCCTGTCTGGTACAACTTGGGCCTCGATGAAAAAGGTGGATTAAGTGCTTGTTATATTCAGTCTATTGAAGACTCCATCCAGAGCATCCAAGAGCTACAAACGAGTGAAGTTAAATTATTTACCGACGGTTCTGGAACAGGTACCAATTATTCTCCTCTAAGAGAAAAGAAAGCTACTTTATCGAAAGGAGGAACTACCTCTGGTCCTATTTCTTTTATTAAAGGATTTGATAGTAATGCTGGAGCTATAAAGAGTGGCGGAAAAACTAGAAGGGCTGCTCGAATGGTAATTCTAGATGTAGATCATCCCGATATTGAAGAGTATATCGATACTAAAGTACTGGCCGAAAAGATGGCCAAAGATCTTGTTAAGATGGGTTGGCCCTCTGATTACAATGGAATTACATACTCTTCATTACCTTTTCAGAACGGAAATCATTCTGTGCGCGTTTCAGATACTTTTATGAACGCCGTAGAAAACGACGAGGAGTACTCCCTTAAATATTATAAAAATGCTCATACAAAGCACCTAAAAGCAAAGGAAGTATTTAGTAAAATCGTAGATGCAGCGCATTATTGTGCAGATCCGGGACTACAGTTCGATACAACCATTAATGACTGGAACACTTGTCCTTATAGTGGAAAAATTAACGGATCAAACCCTTGTTGTCTCGTAGGTGATACATTAATACTAACTAATAAAGAGGCTATCTCGATCGAACAGCTATATTTAAAATTTATTGATGGAGAGAGCGCTCTACCAAAAGTTCTAAGTTATAACGAAGAAAAACTACAATTCGAGTATAACTTTATTAATAAGATATGGATTGCTGGAATAACAGATACTTTTGTTGAAATTTATACGAATAAAGGCACCTATTTAAAATGTACCCCAGAACACAGGATAGCTACTTTACACAACCAAGAGGTTATCTATATTGAAGCTTTTAAATTAAAACCGGGCACAAAATTAATTACGTGTCAATTAGATCAAAACGAGACAGTAACAAAGACAACCCTTATCAGAACTGAGGAGAAAACTTCTGTGTATGATATGGAAGTCGATAAAAGTCCCAATTTTACAATTGGATACAAAAAATCATCGGGAGGGTTTGTTGTACACAATTCTGAGTATATGTTCCTAGACGACAGTGCCTGTAACTTAGCTTCGCATAATCTACGTAAGTACGATACTGACGACGGATTTAATATAGAGGCGTTTAGTAAAAGTACTGAGATTGTTATCACTGCTATGGAAATTGCCGTCGGTATTTCTGTATATCCTACAAAGAAGATTGACCAGAATAGTAAGAAATTCCGTCCTCTAGGTATTGGTTGGTCTAACGGAGGAGCACTTCTCATGTCGAGAGGACTTCCGTATGACAGTGAAGAAGGACGCTTCTTGTTAGGGTCTATTACTTCTTTAATGACTGCTACTGCTTATAAACAATCTTCTATTATTTCTAGAGATTGTGGTGGTCCTTTTGAAGAGTTTGAAAAGAACAAAGAACCTTTTATGAGGGTTATTCGTAAGCATTCTGATGCTAATCAGTCTTTAAGACATATTGCTATTAAGAACGATATTTCTAACAGGGATATTCTTTCTGCCGCCGAAAAAGTTTGGGAAGTAGCCGAGAAAAATGGATGGTTGTATGGATATAGAAATGCTCAAGCAAGTGTATTGGCTCCTTGTGGGACAATCTCATTTATGATGGATTGCGATACTACTGGAATTGAACCTGACATTGCTTTGGTAAAATATAAGAAGTTGGCTGGCGGAGGATATATGAAGATAGTTAATGCTAGTGTAGGAATTTCTCTAAAAAGACTTGGTTATTCAGAAGAAGAAATAGATCTTATTAAAGAGCATATTCTAAAATATGAAACTATTCTTGGAGCACCTTCTTTTAGAAAAGAGCATATTAAGATTTTTGATTGCGCCGTTGGAACAAGAAACATTAGTGTTGATGGACATTTGCTGATGATGGCTGTTTGTCAGCCCTTTTTATCTGGAGCTATTTCAAAGACATGTAACCTGTCAAATGAGGCTACATTTCAAGACGTATTTGATGTATATATGAACTCGTGGAAGTTAGGATTGAAGGCTATTGCTTTATATAGAGATGGTTGTAAGGCAAGTCAGCCCTTAAATGTAAAACAACAAGAATACGGACAACCTTGTAATTTCTGCGACGGAAAAACTATCAGAACAGGTTCTTGTTATACCTGTACTAATTGTGGTATGACCACTAGCTGCGGATAAACAATGAGCAAACGAAAATACAACATTATTCTTCGCCTCGGAGATCCGTCAGACGATGGACATGGGAAGACTTGCGAGTTTAATTACGTATTCAACAAATCTAAAGATGATATTTTTGCTGCCTATAAAGAAGGTGTGGAGAAAATAGGTTTTGATTTTATTAATGAAGTTGCAGTTGAATATGAGGATTCGTCTTTGGACGATGATTCCTTTAGAAAGTTAAAGGAGGCAGGTTTTGATTGTTCTTATTTTTATAATAATGGGCATATGGATAATCATGATGAAGGAGACGCTGAATACGTAAATTACTTAAATGAAGAAGATTACATTAGTATTTTCTTATTTTTTGTTAAGGTAGGAGATCCATCAATCACTTATAAGAAGCTTGATTGTGCTGTTATGGATATTGGAGGATATGGTCTTTTTCATTAGCGGCAAAAAGTTATAATGAAATTATTGTTTATGTAATTGGTATAACTTCTTTATGAAAGAGTTGACCGAACTTATTTATAACATTATCGGAGAGTTAATAAAAGACGTTCCTGATTTTGAAGAGAAGGAAGTCCCACGATGAAAGACTCATCAAAAACACGTACTCTATTAGCAAAACTACGTAGACTAGGAGCAGAGATTGAAAGAATAAATGCGGGTATTATTGAGGTTTCTAGTGAAATGTATTTGTTAGCGAAAAAAGAATTTGAAGATCTAAAAAAGGTATTAGCAACTCTTCCACATATCCCTAATAAAAAAGAAAGTAAAGAGTTGAGAAGAAAGGCTGCAAAGAAGGGATCTGGATGTATGAGTAAGGAAAGAAGATGATACTTCCAGCAAAGTTTAAGGTTGGACAGCTCGTTCGCCTAAACGACACTGATTATATCATTGTTAGAGCTACATTACTGTATAACGTAGATAGAACTGCGCCGTATTGTATTGAAAAGGATTCTGTTTCGATTAGTTACTGTCTTGTAAATAAATATAATGATGATATTATATTAAATGAGGAAACCCTTCTAATCGCACTTTATGTCGTCGCTGATCTTACAAAACTACAAAAAGAACATGGTTGTTAGATAGGCTCATGGAGAATAAAATTGTAGATAGGTTTTTATATGAATCTCTTGTTACTGATGAAGTACTAGCTAAATTAGAACGAGAAGTAACTGAGTGTTTAAAGCCCTTTTTAGGTACTTATATGACTCAACATACGCTTTCAGCTTTAGAAGCTGCCGTAAAAAATAGACTCGATGCCTTGGTATGTGAGGGGCAACTTCCTGACTGTATTGGATATTTCACCTTTTTTCAAGATAACACCTACCAACCAACTAAACTAATAACTTTCTATAATAAACCTTTCTTTAGAAAAACTCCACAATACTCTGTTGGATATACTTGTTATGACATAGAAGAGGGTACTTTATATAAATATGTTGTTAAAGAAGGCCGACAAAAAGGTGACTTAATTGTATATACAGTAGAGTATATGGAGGTAAAAGATAAGGCGTCTAAATCTTATGGAACAAGTTTTAATATGTTAGAAGAGGACTTAGAAAGTAAGTACCACAGTATCTCCGCCGCAAAAGAAGCTAAAAGAGATCGTATCATGGGTACAATTGAAGAGTGTAGGATCGAAATTGCTGAGATTGACTCCATCGAGGAAGATTGATGGAAAAAACAGTTTACCTGTTTCCAAAGAAAAACCTAGTTGTAACTAAAGGCAATATACATAAGCATCATGGCGAATACATTGTTTTAGATAACTCGCCTATTAATGAACTTACTATTATTAGCATTGGCGGGAAAAGAATCAAAGTTAGTTATAAAGTAAACGGTAAAGAAGTTACTGCTTATACTAGAACTAATATTAATGATTTTATTTCTGAATGTGTTATTGATGACAAAGTTATTTATGGTCCTTTTGTCTGGGCGCGAATTAGTATTGGATTGGAATTAGTTAAAGTAGGTTCTGCTAGGTACAAAAAAGCTCAAGAAATTTATGCTAGTGAGTGTAGTAAAGGTATTCCCATTAAAGATTGGGTAATTGGAGGTATTTATAAAAATAGTAAATCAAAACTACTGTATCTTGGTGTATGTACTTATTGGTATGTGTATAAATGGCAAGAAACAAACCGTGGTACAAAAGTAAGTATCAAGGAACGAAAGCAACATATGTGGGAAACCGTTAATTCGTATACTAACTATTTAACATACTATTCAAAACCAAAGGTTACTGAACTATTAGAAGTAAGTAAAGAAAGTGCTACTGATATTTTAAAGGGGTATAGAAATAACTATACAGGCGACTCTCCAGTTCATAGATATTGTCTAAAAAACTATACTATTAGACCGGCAGGATACTCTCTTGTAGGAGAGCCTATCATGAAATACTTAAACAAATTTAAAGACGGACAAGCGACTTTCAATTAAGGGGCTAACATGACCAAGCACCAAACTCTAGAATCATTCAAAAACGACCTTACTCTTTCTATGGCCGCAAAAACACCCTTTCTTATTGAAGTACCTGAATTTCTAACTAATCCTCTTATGACCCGCTTTTGTCCGACGCTAAGAAATTATCCTATTACATTGCGAGTACTGTTTGACGAAACTATGGCGGCGGAGAGTTGTGCCTTGTTTCATTCTGACTTTACTCCATACATCGTCGTTGAACAACGGCCTCTTCTAGAATTTGTTAAAGATTATAAGAAGGTACTCGACGAGGAGCTTCCAAAGCCTGCTATGGAAGTTAAGTGGAATTATGAAGCCTTTGCTGAAGAAGCTAAAAGGACACGTAATCCTCAACTAAACTTCAAAGATCGAATTATCAATAATGCTTTCGGCCTTTCGGGAGAGGTCGGAGAGTTTGTTGATCTTATGAAAAAGGCTCTATTTCATGGCACAGAGGTTCCAAAGGAAAAGATTGTTAAGGAACTTGGGGATATTCAATACTATTGGGCAGAAACTGTTTCTACTTTGGGTGAACAGTTGAAGTTTACTGTCCAAGATGTTCTAGATACTAATAGTAAGAAGTTACGAGAACGATATCCTAACGGCTTTTCTTTCGCCGCCGCAAATGAAAGAAAAGATGAAAAGGTAGAAAAGATTACTAACGCAGATAATGAGAAAGCTGATCTATATAAACTATATAGTACCTTGATGGACGATTTGTTTGGATCAAGGGTCTAATGATCTATATATTTATAATCATTTGTTGTCTATTGATGTATTTTCTATGGCGAAAAAATAGTGAAAGCAAAGCAAAAGATACTAAATTAGCCTCTTTAGAAAAATCCTTAGAAAGATCTCATATGGATATCTCCAGTTTACATGCGTCCATAGAAAGTTTAACCATCACCCTTTCAGAAAAAGATCATAGATTCCAAGAAGATCGAGTTCTATATAAAAAGAACTTAGAAGAACATTATACGGATCAAATGGAAATATGGAAGAAAGGTGAACTTGAAAGGGCTGTTAAAGACTCAGTAAATAAAAGTAGAAGCATTCTTAGAGGGAAAACTACAGAACAACTTGTTCCTCTAACAGAGGAATTTCTGAAAGAGTTTATTCCCTCTGATGCTAAGTTTCTAGGGAGTCCTATTGATTACGTAATTTTCTCTGGGGCCGGCAGTGTTACCGACGGAGAAGAGAAAGATATTGAGATCATCTTTATGGATATTAAAACAGGTAAAGCGAGATTGACCAAAGTTCAACGTGCCATTAAAAAGGCCGTCGAAGAAAAAAGGATAAGATGGAAGACGCTAGAACTTTAGAAGAGTTACTTGAAAAGGCTAGAGGTATTGTAGTTAGCCCGTCTGATCAGGAAGCTCAGCGTCGTAGTTTTGTATACGGAAATACTAGTTTAGAAAACCCAATTATTACTAAAGATATGGTCGATCAAATAGCGGATAGAATGGAAAAAGAGGGTTAGCATGGAAAATACTAGAACTCTAGACGTACCTCTTTTTTCTATAGGGCAGTTAGTAGAAAAATATACTGGAGACTATAAAATAAAAGGAATAATTAGAGGTATATTTACTTTATATGAGGGCGGACCAATTAGGTACGTGGTTAGACATGAGGCAGAAGGAGGAGGGTTCTTCTGTCACATTTATAGTCCTAATAATATACGGGCACTTTAAATAAGGTTGATCAAATAGTAGATAAACTGGAAAAGAGGCTTAGAATGGAAAACGCTGGAAATTTAAAAGCTCTTAGAGAATTAACTTCGGCAGGAGTTGGGGACTGTAAGAAAGCTTTAGAAGAATCTAATGGAGATATGGACAAGGCTGTAGAATGGTTGAGAAAGAAGGGGGTAAAACCTAGTATCGCTCTTAGATCTGCTACAGAAGGAACCATTACTTCCTATATTCATACTGGAGGTAAAGTTGGAGTTCTTCTAGAGGTAAATTGTCAATCAGATTTCTTAGCAAGATCAGATATGTTCAAGGACTTTTGTAAGGGCGTAGCTTTACATATAGCAGGAAGAGATCCGTATCCTATGTATGTATCTGATGAAGAAATTCCTTCAGAAATTGTAGATAAGGAGAGGAACTTCCAGATAGAAAAGGCTAGAGAGGCAAAAAAGCCTGAAAATATTGTTACTAAGATTGCTGACGGATCTGTTTCTAAGTGGAAGAAAGATATCTGCTTATTGGATCAAGAGTTTGTAAAAGACCCTTCAAAGACAATTAAAGTGTTACTAACAGAGCTTATTAATAAATCCGGCGAAAAAGTTGTCATTCGTCGCTTTGCTAGATACTCACTTGGGGAAGGTCTAAAGAAAGAGGAAGTTGATTTTAGTAAAGAAGTAAAAGAGTTGGTAAATGTTTGATATGAACTTTTCACATCTAATTTGGTAAAAGTTATTTGTACACACTCTATAACCCACCTTTTTAACAAAACATCAAGAAGCGTAGTAGAGGAAAAGTAACAATGGGTCGTCCACGTAAGAATTTTTCAAAGGCCGTAGAAATTAAGAGTTCAGAAGTTCTTGAGAGTGTAAAGAATATTACTCTCGAAGGAATTAGTAAGAAGATTGCGGGAGTCCAGGTCGATGTACAACAAACTCTCGCTAAGCTGTCGACGGAGCTTACTCAAAATCTAGAACAACTTAATAACGTAACTGCCGCTATTGAACTAAAGCAGCAAGAGTTACAACAGTTACACGATATTGAAGTTACCAAGACTTCTCTAGATGATCTAAAGGCAGAGATTGATAATCAACGCGTTCTTTGGACAGAAGAGCAGATTCGTCGAGAGAAGGATACCGTCATTGTAAATCAAGATCGACAGCTTCGATGGAAGCGTGAGGAGGAGCAATATCTATACGAACGTGCTCAATCTCATAAGAAGTTAGAGGACGATTTTGCAGCCAAGCTAGCCGAAATTGAAAAGGCCAATAGAGAGCAGCAGGAAAAGCTAGCCAAGAATTGGTCGACGAGAGAAGCTGCTCTTCAAGAAAGAGAGACTGAACTTATTTCTCTTCGTAAGCAAGTAGAAGAATTCCCAGCGAAGCTCAAGGCCGCAGAAGAAAAGGCCGGTGCTATTGTTGGAAATACTATGAAGAGGGATCATGAGACAGACAAGCGTATTATGGCTGCTGAGGCCGCAACCAGTATGAAGCTAGCAGAAGCTGCACTTGCCTCTGAGAAGAAGGCAAATGAAAGCCTTACCAAGCAAATTACTGAACTTTCTCTTCAACTAGACCAAGCTAAGAAGGATATCAAGGACATCTCCAGTAAGGCTCTTGAGAGCGCCAGTGGAAGGGATGTCATTGCTAATCTTCAGCGCGCCTTAGAAAATAATCAACAACGTAGTAGTAAGTAATAGCTAGTCCATCGAGTTGATAGTACTCGATGGATTTTTTAACTGTATGTGGTGAATATTCCCTATTATTTTTAGGTATAACCATTTTATGAAGAAACTGCTTCTACTAACTTTTTGTATTCTTGGTTGTGATGAGGCGACCATGGAAGCTAACAGACTATCTTACAATGCTTCTAAAAAGGATTTATATGAAGGGATGTTGAAAAAAACACCGACCATAAAGGACTGTTCAATAGATGTCATTGGAGAGCTTCCCGTATTGTATATCGTTAGGTGCCCTTTATCCCAGACCTCAGTAATGTATATGAACGGTAAACACTCCGTCAACTCCTCCCTTGTAGAAGCTATGCTGCCTAAAGAAGACCCCAAGGTTACTACTCTTAAAGAAGATGCTGAGAAGCTTGGATATAAGGTAGAAAAGAAATGAATAAAGATTTATATGTAGACGAAATCATACAAACAATTACCGACTGTAAGAAAGGTCTTACTAACCTCTTTTCTAATAAATATGCGGAAAGAAGTTGGGACAAGTGGTTTACCGACGAAGAAATTAATAAACTATCTGATGCCTTATCTCTTGATATGAAAAAATCTTGGGTAGTTTGTCGTTGCATTAAGTTCTTTTGTAGTACGGTCAGACAATTGAATCTTTATCAGGACGGCGGCTGTTCTCATTGTGGAGGAGGCGCAGGGACACTATCCTCATATAGATCTTTTTCTATTCCCTTCTTTGAAGATAAGTGTTCGTTAGAATTTTCAGATTTTAGAGATGAGTCATCACAAAAATGGGTAAAAGAGGCTATTAAAGGCTATCAACCCAAAATGAGTACGTTTGATTATGTATGTGAAGATACATCAACCAGACTTTCTTACTTAATTACAGTAACGTGTGAAGGAGAGATAATAACCAATAAAGAAGCTTTATTTCACTACTCTTCTCCCAAAGTACCTTATCCTTTGGGTAACGGTTATAATTACTCCTTGGAAAAGAAGATAAACTGCTTTCATAACAAAAATTGGTTGAATATTTGTGTTAAAAAAGAAGATCTCGACGAGTTCCTTTCTATCAATAATTTGGTGAGAGAGTGACTCCCGCAGCTCCTTTATTTCCTCCGACGCCGAGGAGAAAAAGACGTAGAAAAAAGCGGGCGAGAATACCTTTCATTGTGAGTAAAGATGCGTCCACACAAAAACAAAATGAAGCCGTACGGCTTCAGCCGTAAAGAAAAATTAAGTTGTAAGTATGGGTGTTGTTTTATGAAGAAAGGAAATAAATTCAGTAATGCTGCAAAAGTTCTACAACGACGAGCCAGAAAAGTAGCTCGTCGTATTTCAAAACTAATTATTAAACAGCAAGTGAGCGAGGAGGCTTAACTTCTGGAGTTGGGGCCATTCCAGATTGAGAACCTTTCTCAGAGTTCTGGAGTTGCATAATCTGGTTATATATGTCAGGAGCTTCCATCTTAATAGAATTCAATGCAGTCATTCGATCAAACTCAGGTAATTTTTCTATTTCGTTTTTAGCTGATCTAGCAACACCTTGTTCATCCATTTGAAAATCTTGGTTTTGAAGTGGTGATTGCATAGTCTCCATTGGATTTGCTCCCTGAGACTGCTGTTGTTGCTGAGTTTGAGAAGCGAGTTGTGGTTGAACTTGCATCATCTGCATTTTCTTCTGCGCCTGAGCTTGCCACTTGGCTTGAATCAACTGTGCTTCTCCAGCAATATTTGCCTGCGCAATTTGATTCTTTCTTTGAATGGTAGTTTGATTCTGTCTCTCTACGTTTATCTTCTCTTGTTCAATCACGTAATCATGTCCCATACCTTTTACTACAGTATCTCCAGACATTAATTGAGATTGATACATTTGGAACTCAAGAGCGCTTCTTTGTAAATCGTCTGCCATTTTAAATTCTGCAAACGATACCTTGACTCTATTCTTTCCAAGATAATCTGCAATAGTCCCTAAAATGAAATCCTCATTAAGAACTTTCATCTTGGCGCGATATCCAACAAACTCTGTTTGCATCATTCTCAAGGACATATTAGAGCCTGACCAAGATAACCCTCCTTTATAGAACTCAAGAGGAACTCCCATACCACTACAAATCATGTCTGCTTGTAAACTTAGTTCTTGGAATAATGTAAGAGCTTTTCCGTCAGCACCGACGACTTGAGAACCTACGGGCATGGGAACGAAACCTACGTGATTGGGATCTCGTCGCCACTTAATAAACTCTGACTTCATATTATTCATCCAACGAAGCAAGTTTACGTTGGTATACGGAGACGTTTGAGCATCTCCACTTTGAGGGAATACGAATCTAAGAGGTACAATGGCTGAATGAAGAACAGCTTCTTGAGCCTTTCTTAGAATCTGGAAATAGAAGTTATCTTTCAATACTGGTGTAATAATAGGTTCTCCATACCCCAGCCAATCAACTTGACTAATAGATTGACGTTGAAAGTGAAAGAATTTGCCAGGAGTTAATTTCATTCTTTTGTTCTGGCGCATACTTTCAATAAAAATCTCTGGAGTACCTTCAATGATTACCTTCTTACCGATGAGAATTTCATTTCTAGTTACTCTCGGAATAGTTAAGAAATAATCCTTTTGTCCAGTAAGAGGGTTGTTTTCAATATCAATTAGCTCTGGAGGAAGTCGAATGAGCTTGATCTCATTCATACTCTTCTTTGGATATTCTTTAACCGCAGCTTCTCTTGTCTGTGCATTACAAGAAGAACACTTTAGATCAAATCTTAAACTCCTCCATACATATGAACAATTTTCTATCTTCTCTTCTTTCTTACAGTTGTTACATGTAAGTGTTTTGATGATAGGAAAGTAAATGTAAACGTAACAGTTACCGTAGGTAAAATAATCGAGTCCACATTCAATATTGAACTCAGGGAGACGAAGGACTTTATTACAGTAATTTTCCCAATATTGTTTCAATTCAGGATCAGGGTCTTCGATATATTGTTCTGTAATTGGGTATACGGCCAATTTTCTAACAATTGGGTTAATAATTGGGGAAGTAGTGTAGTAATACCTACAAAGATGAAAAAGTTCTTTGATAGTCCTTGGTAGATATAAGGAAGCTAAATCAAGAAATGGACTTGGGTATCTTAATGAAGAGTGCCATGCCCAGCTTCTTCCAAAGCCTGAGCCACTTACGTTACCTGCAAGACCGTTAATTTCCGTGTTTGAAGAAGAGGACATTTTAGTTAGAGTATACTTCCGTTGGTGATAAGCAAGCTAATTATTGTTGATTTAGTGCGCTAGAGGGATAGCTACTCTGAGGATTCGGTGGATTGTTTGCATTAAGTCCGTATTGAGGTTGTGGTGCCGGCTTACTTAGTGCTTTAAAAGGAGAAGAAGCAATTGTCTCTCCTGCTATTGATCCTCCCATACCTCCAGCCATACTTGCTGCAAAACCTAAACCACGACCTATTTTTCCACCGCCGAGATTTTTGGCTATAGAACTTCCCATTCTATTTCCCATCTGGTTTCCGATCATTCCTCCTGCAATATTTCCGCCGAGAGAAGTGAGCCTCTCCGCTCTAGATCGTCCTTGATCATCATATTTATTAGCAAGATCTGGAACAGTTAGTGCAGCAGGTAATACAGTCATTGCTTGGTTGAATCTTCCCCAAGATTGCTGTCCCATCTGTCTCCAGTCATTCTTTAACATTTTTCCGGCACCAGAAATAACTCCTGATACTAGTTTATTAGCTACATTGGCAGTCTTTTCTTCTGCCGTTTTTTCTAAGTAGTGATAAAAGAGAAAAGTCATACAAACATCCTACGCCAAAGAGTATTCTTTGACTTCTTTTAAAAGACGGTCATTTTGCATCTCTACATACTCTTTGGCCAAAAGTAATTTGTGTACTTGCATATCTACGTTGGTTTCATTCAAATGTACCTCTTCTTGATGTTCTAGTTCTTCGTATCTAGCACGAGTTTCCGACGGAGGATTCTCAAGAGAAATTTCTACATTTGTTGTCTCTTTACCCGTCTCTACCGGCTTGAAGTTGAATAGCGTCTCTTTGGCGTTAATATCAAACATTTTGGAGCAACTAGGACAACTATAGTTGAATGGAGGTAACGCTGAACCCTCTTGTTCACAGGTTTTACATTTGTATCGAGGCTGACTAATAAAAATCTGACAAAAATCTAATGGAGAAGGAGCATACATAACACCTTCGTGTAAGAAAATAGAGGCACAGAAACGAGAAACTTCCTCTGAGAAATCCTGTTGCCTTGTAAAATGCATAATATCGATGGTGTTATATAAATAGGGAAGTGGTACGTCTGTAATATACAGAGCCTCTCTAGATAATGGAAGGCCGTTTACTGAGTGAAAGATATTGAGAAATACTTCCCATTGAGTCCAACAAGCATCTGTTACTAAACATGTTTTAACGGCCATAATTTTATTGAAGTTACTATTACTAAGAATGTTTGGAGAGATTTTTCTATTAATTTCGTGAGCAAATACCTCCGATGACCAAGTAAGAATTTCCTTCTTATCTTGTTCAATTGTCTTCAGCGCAGCCATAAATAGTGCGATTGGGTGAGCATTATCATCGGTAAAAATCTTCATAAGGGGAGTATACTAAATTTTGTAGAGGGTGAAATATTTTATGCACATATTGGTATAATATAGATAGGAGGAAAGACCCTATGAAAAAGTTGCCCACCAAGTATCGCCTGACTGTTGTTGATGGAAAGTTGATGTTCTCTGCACCGAGCGACGGGCAGATAACACAATCAAAGGCACCTACCGTCGAAATTTCTATACCAGCCCCACCTACCAAAGAGTGTAGGCAGTGCAAAAAAGAGTTTGCCTCCCCGAAAAAACTTCGGGGCGCACCCCAAATGTATTGTTCAAAGGCGTGTAGAACCGTGTTTAATAACAGAAAATACTACGTGTCGAAACGCCCACAAAAAAGCGCCTGTCTTGGAGAGGTTACGTGCCCTCAGTGCGAAACTACGTTCATGTGGGAGCGCCGGGGCCGTGGTGGCATCCTTGGCGTAGACCGTGACCGACCGTGCGCCGCGTGCGGGCTGGCTGCGAAATGTCGTGAGGCATTCTTCAATGCCAAGTACAAACAAGAGAGAAGTGAGAGACTGGCAAAAACCTCTCCACGTACAATTTCTTGCGATCATATCGCCCCCGCCCCGGCGGCGTCACAATACATTCCTTGCAAGGAGTGTAACAACACCTTCTTAAAAGGAAGGGCCAATCAGGTCTTTTGCAAAAAAGACTGTAGAATAGGCTTCTTTGCAAATAAGTACCTCCCAGAGAAGGTAACTGGGACGTTTGTGGAGAAGGTGAAAAAAGCTCTGGCTACCCTTCCGCCAGAGGAGAAACTTCCTCCTATCCCAGAAGATACGTCGGCGGCAAGTCTACTAGCTGCCGGACGTACGCTAACTCCGTTGGGGTTGGTGGAGGCTGTACAAAACACCTACGGGGTCGACGTGGCTGAAGAGCGTCCGCGTCCAAAAGCCTTCTGGTTCTCTGTTCTCCTGGCGCGTCACTCAAAGACACTGGAGGAGTGGAAGAACTTGCTTGGAAAGCATGGCTTGGTTTCAAATCCCAAAATCGAGAAGTGGTTGCTGTTCCGGGCTGGCGCGTCTAGCCCCGCAACAGCAGGGCGTCTAAAAGCCCAGTTGGGAATCTAACCTTTGGGAGCAAGTGCGATTTGCTCCTTTAACACACAAAGAAAATGAAGAAATCAACACGGAACGGTTTAATAGAGAATATACACTGTAGCATAATAGACGCTGACAGAGCATTATACTTTTTACAAGAGCTGGCCTCGTTAAATATTCCTCTGACAGAGGACGAAATACTAATGAAAGAAGTAATAGAAGAAAGTCGTCCACTTTTACTTTGTGAAGGTTTGGTAGAGGGTTTCGAGTTCCCTGAAGGTTTTTTTGAAGAGTTGGATGATATTAGAGAAGGGTTAGTAATATCTCTAGAATTGAGAGGTGTGGTTTAAGTGGCCAAACCAAAAATATATGTAATAAATTTAGGAAATAATTTATTTTATCAGAAAGGCTCAGCCTGGTTAGGGGTTTCTAAAGTACAAGCAACCAAACTGAGTCATAAAGATGCATACACAATATGTAATAGATTGAAAAGTCTAGGATATAATGCTTTTGTGGAACTAGCGGACAAAACGTAGTTTGTTCATAATATTTTCTCCAATTTGAGGTACATGTTGTTTTAATGCTCCCATTGTTCTTCCTACTAAACCTCCTTGTGCAGCATTTTGAGGAGCGCCTTTTAATCCTTGATATGCTGCGTGTCCCAATTCATATGTAGGATGTGCTGCTAGAATACCTAATCCACCAAGCTCGTATTTGGCGTGACTTTTATCGTGATCACTAGCATTTGGATCAAACATAGTTTGTGCAGAAGGTATTGCCAACGTACCAAGACCAAGGTTCTCCAAAGCAGGTACAGCATTACTTTTTGCTACATCCTTTATTTTAGACAGTATTCCAGGATTAGGTGCAAATGCCGTCTTTTCAGTCATCTTGTCATACAATTTCTTACCACCATAAGCTGCTCCTGCTAAACCTCCGGCCAGTAGTGCTCCTTTTCCAACATTTTTCAAAGTTTTCATCTTTTTTACTTTGGATACATGGGCTGATAAGCTGTCAGAAGGATTATGTAGACGTGTTTTGTCGTTCATAGAGTTTTGAGTTAACTGCTCGTATCTTTTTTCAGCGGCCCCAAAAGATTTTGTACTACTTGGGTATCTGTTCTTCTCTGGCCCTTTAACATTCATATGATATTTTCCACCCTCGAACATCTCCTTCTTGTTAGGAACCTCTCCCAATGAATAAACAAATTGCTCCCTGTCTTTTGCAATATCTGCTGCTCTATATAATCTTGCTTTACGTTCAACATACGCCTTGTTTTTCAATTCATTACTAATAGCTATTTTCTCTAAGATTTTATCTAATGACATTATTGAATAGTCTCCCCGAATGCGTATCTTGCAAGAACGTACTTCTGATCTTTGTCTAGCCGCGAAAAGGCTCTGACAGGATCTTTAACAATATCCTCTGCAATATTAGGACCGAACACCTCTTTTAAATTATGGTATTTGGTCGTTAGTTTCTTTAGATGATCCTTGGTAATAAGTACGTCTCTATATTGATATCTCCAAGTGTCTTCCTCGGCGGTTTTTTCTTGTGCGCCGAGAGTAGAATAGTAAGGATCTGGTAGAATTTGATCCCAATACTGATCTAAATTATACTCTTTATCGAAAATCTCAAGAGCCTCTGCGAATGTATGTGGAGATACAGAAGAAGCATTCTTTACTAACTCGTCAATAACATACTGTTCCTCTGGGACTAAGTATTCTTTTCTCATATCTGCGTATTGCTTAAAAGTAATATCGTACTCGGTGCCTGCGTATTTACAAACGAGAGGAGATACTTTTACATTTAGCTCCTCTGCTCTTTTATATAGTGCTGAGGAAAACTCAGTTCTTTCTTTTGGCGCAAATTGTGTGTGGTACTTATCGAAGTAATCTGAGGCTGTCTTAATCTCACTATAGGTATTGATAGGATATTTATCTAAAGCGAAATGAGCCAACTTTTCGGTTTTCTCTTCTTTTCGATCCTCCTTAATCTTTTTATCAAAAGGACCATCTTCTCTTGTTGACTCGGGACTTCTAGTATATGTAAGAGGTTTGCCGGCGTCAGAATACCCTTCCTCGTCGACAACACGGTCAAGATTTAGATGTTCCGACCAATCTCTCTCACGAGTTCTCAGCTCGATACCTTTGGATTTCAGCCTCTCGACGATACCTTCAAAACTTTCAGGAACAGGAGTCTTGTATCTAGTGATGTTTTCATAAAGATTCATAGTAGCTTCCTTCTGTAGTTGTGGAGGAAGAGTATGTCCCAGCTTATCTAAATAATATGCGCTAAGAAGAAAGTTACCTTGATCGTTCACAGGAAAACGCTTAACTCCGTCGACAATTAACGCGAAGTCGTGTTGATTATCAGGATACTCTGCTAGTTTAATAACTTCAGGAATCTCCGACGGAACACTAAAAAGTTCCTTGAGGAGAGTCGGGTCATCGTAGAAATCGATTGTAGTAGAAGCAAGCTTCTGAAGATTCATACAGACAGTGTAAAATTTTTGTATGATTTGTTGGTATAAAAAATGAAAGGGAAGCGTTAAATAATAACCCTAAAGGAAAAGTGTGGTATCGAGAAACAGAAACCATGAAATAGTAGATTCTAATGGTGTCCCTATGTGTTTTGGAGAACATAGTAATTCTTCAAATGCTTGTGATAACTGTCCTATGGAAATTAAAGAAAGGTGCTTAGAAGAAAAAACTGACGAGGATAAAAGAGAACCAGATGTAGTTGATAACTTTTTAGGTAAACCTGCGTGTTTTGGTAAATACGGCGAGTATAGTACTAAATGTAACAAGTTATGTGATTTTGCTCACGATTGTGAAATCAAGGGAAAGGGAACAAAGTTCCATCTTCCGATTGTTCAAAACACTGGAAGCAGTGGAATCAAGAACGTGTACGAAACAAAACCAACAACACCTTTCGGGTTTTATACTCCATCTAAGCCTTCTGTAACTACGACTTCTTCCACTTATTTTAACGGCCCTCTACCAAATAAAAAACCAGATTTGTCTCCAGAACAATGTGAAGAATTATATGGAAGAAAATTTCATCCCAATCCTATTATTGACGGGCAATTTGAGGGAGAACCTTGGTATGCAAGACTTCTCAAAGAATTTGTGCTAAAGACGACCCAACACGGAGTAAGTGTGATGGGCACACTTCTCATTGATATGCTAGGAAAGATAAGATGGGCACCAAGCGAAGATTAATAGACGAAATACTTGATATATTATTTTATCTAGTATTCTTTTGTATGGCGTTTCTGTTGGCCATTAGCCTTTGTATTACGTTATCAGTAAATCCTTTGTTAGGGTATTTTATAGTACTTGTGGCGCTCGTTTACCTATTAGTAGTGACGCTATGATAGAGATAGAAAAAGAGATAAAGTTTATGATAGATACTTCCTTTTACAAAAGCTATATCTAGATACGTTAACCAATAATACTCAGTTTGAAGTAAAGTCCGTCGGAGAACACCTTATTGTATACTACGATTATGGTAGAGTATTGAGAGATAGAGGAGATACATTTAGATTAACTTATAGGAAAGATCGTAATAGGGGTACATATAAAGTTACTGAAGGAAAGGAAGGTGTTATGCGAGTATGTACTGAATACCATTTTCCATTCACTAAAGAAGTAAATCCTTTCCGTAAACGTATTGAAGCATACTCAGAAGATATTAAGCACATGCTTCCTTATCCTTATATGGAAAGAACGTGTTGGGTAAGAGTTACAAGAACCAAAGCATTACTTGAGGGGATACCTGTAGAGATAGATGAGTGTAAAATTCCTTTATTAAATGGCGGCTATAAAAAAGAAGCATATTACGAAGTAGAAATAGAAGACACAGTACCTTCTACTGAATGGATTGATAAGATGAAAACTTTAGGAATGTTTGAAGAAAGTTTAAAAAACAAGTATCAAACTGTGTACGATATCGTTTATGGATAAAAATACAGCTTACGTATCTACTAATTTACTTCTGCCCTATTCAGCATTTAACGTAGATTTTTGTGAAGTATCTTTGACTATGTACTTTGGTAGAAAAAAGCTGAAATTCCTAAATAGAGGAAAGACTCACTTTTCTGTACCTAGATACTATTTGACTCCACAAGAGTTAGCTGAGTTAGATTGCTCAGTAGTATATTTACCTCGGCCAAAATTTGAAAAGTTCAAGTTTACTCATAATATTACCCTTAGAGAGAATCAAGAACCTATATGGGAAGCTTTCAAAAAGGCCGAATCTGGGTTCCTTACTTTAGCGCCGGGAAAAGGAAAGACTGTTCTCTCTCTACTTAAAATTGCTCATACAGGTACTCCAGCACTGATATCTGTAAACACGACCTCACTTGTAGAGCAGTGGAAAGGTTTTATAGAGAAGTTCTTAGGTATTACGGATGTAGGCATTATTGGCGACGGTAAGATGGATTGGCAAAAGCCTATTTGTATTGCCACTATTCAATCTCTCGTCGCTAAGATGAAGAATAAACAATTACCTAAAGACTTTTATACATGGTTTGGACAGTATTATGTAGACGAGGGACACCATATAGGCGGGCCTGAGTTCTGCACTACTGCACAGCTATGTAATGGTAACAAGTTTATTTTAAGTGCTAACTCTCAAAGACCTGATGGAGCAGAGAGGTACATTAAGTATTTCTTCGGCGAAACAATTTATGAAGATAGAGGATACGAGTTAGATCCTACAATAAAAATTGTTCCTATCTATGGAAGTAGGGTAACTAGTGAGTTTACAGAGAAAGAAATCTCTATGTTAGCTGATGATAAGAAAGCAAATATAGAGAAAGCTCTTTGGATCAAATATTTTTCTGCCGGCAGAAAGTCTATATGTGTGTCAACAAGAGTAAATCAACTGAAGTACTTATATCAGAACTTTAAGAAGAATAGTTGTTTGATTACGGGAGAGACTCCGAAGAAAGAGCGTCTGCCATTAATTCAACTGTCGGATACATCTTTCATTATAGATAACTTTGGAGTAGAAGCTCTTGATTGTCCTGAATTAGATACGTTATTCATGCTTCTACCTATTGGTGCTGACAAAAAGATAATGGGAGACGGCACATATAAATTGCTGGGCAATAGTTTGGTACAAATAATGGGTAGGATTCTTCGTCGCCATCCTGATAAGAAAGATCCACTTGTTATTATCTTCGACGATGTAAATTCTCCTGCGGCTCATAATCAGGTAAACAACCTTGTGAAGGTACTCAAACAGAATGAATTCAGATATAGTTATGAAGACAGAACACTTGACGATATTAAGGGAAGAATACAGTAGTTGTACTAAATGCCCAAAGTTATGTGAGACTAGAGACAAAATAGTATTTGGAGCAGGAACACCTTCTCCAGATATTCTTGTAATTGCAGAAGCGCCAGGAGTCACTGAGAACACTAGAGGGTTTCCTCTTATCGGTGACTCTGGAAGAGTGTTAGATTACTTATTGAGTGTTTCATCTGAGGATGAGCGTCTTCATAAGTTAGCAAAAAGTTTCTCCTTCTCTCGTGGCGGCTTTGGCAAGAATATGTACATATGGCCAGATCACGAGAAGGCCAAAACAATTCTATGCGAGAATATATTTTATACCAACGTCATTATGTGTTGGCCAGGAAAAGGTAATAGAGATCCTGAAACAAGTGAAATTGAAAATTGTAAAGAGCGTCTTCTAAAGACTATTTATATTACTGATCCTAAATTGATTATTTCTGTTGGTGCATTTGCAGCAAAAACTATTATGAATAAGCGAAGTTTCAGTATTATGAAAGAGAGAGGGAGGATCAATGACGCTATCGTTACGGGTACTTATACTCAAATTAAGTATCCGATTATGCCCATATTACATCCGAGCTATCTAATGAGAAACCCAGATTTCGAGACTGATTCTGGAATCTGGGCAAACACAAAAAACGATATTAAAAAAGCTTACAAAGTGATTAAGGAGTTAAAGAGATGTTGGTCAATTTAGTTTGGTTAAAAGAGCAAGCAGAAACATTTATGCAGAATAGAAAAGAAAAAGTAACACCTTCAGAATTTAAAGGAATGGGTATTTTATATGAGTATTTATTGAAGATGATTAAACAATTAGATGATGATGAAAAGGCAATGACTCGATGACAGGTAAAGAGCCTATTAATGAGTTAATCGTTTATGATATCCACATTTCCTCAGAAGGTCTTATATTTAAGACCTTCTTAGGAAAGACCGACGGAAGAGAGTTAGGAACATTCGTCGGAACTATGTCTAACTGTTTTATCAGTGAAGATACTGTGTCTCTTATGACCAAATTAAAAGATTCTCTGGAAAAAGATGTATATCAACATATCTTCTCAGCTATCCCAGAAACGGCTGAAGAAAAACCACCAGCAGAGAAAACTCGTCTAGAAAAAGCTATAGACGGGGAAGATGTATTCGATCTAGGAATGTAATGAAGATTCATGAAGAAATTCGCCTTATTAATAAGTTGTTGTTAACAGGAGATTTTGGAACCGTTGAGAAGTTGAAAATTGATAAAGATTTCTTCAGTAACAAGGAATGCAGAGACGCTTATGAGTATATAAGAACATATACAAAAAACGTAAATACTTATGGATACGTTCCTTCTCCTCAAATATTCTCTAAGAAGTTTCCAGGATTCTTATTACTAGATGAAGTAAATGAGCCTCTTCCTGTGTTATGCGCAGAGTTAAGAGACGCTCTTATGAAAACTCAAGTTAATGCTATTATGGAGCAAATGCAGATCGTTAAAAACGATCCATATAAAGTAATTGAAATGCTCCAATCTAGTGTATCTGATATGTTGGCTCAACATACGGCAAATACTAGATTATTTCAAATTGAAGACTGTGGTGATATGTTGTTAGAAGATATGCGTATGATGAAGACGAATCAAGGTATTATGGGGATTCCTTGGCCATTTCCTTCTCTTAATGAACAGACGATGGGAATTAAGAAGGGAGATTGGATTGTAGAATATGGAAGGCCAAAAGCAGGTAAGACTTCCATCGTCGTCGCTGCGCTGGAAAAAATATATGAGAATGGTAAGATCAGGGTTGGAGTATTTAACTTTGAAGATAGTGAGTTAGATATTCTTAGATTGTTTATGACATATCGTGCCAAAGTTGATTACTTCGATCTGAAGCATGGTCGAACAGACGAAACTGAGGTAGCTAGATACACTGCGGCATGTAATACTATTGTAGAAGAAAGGGCTTTAGGTAAACTGTTCTTCGTCGAAAACTGCCCTGGGGCAGATATTAATCATATTAAGAGTAGAATTGATGAGTTCGCATTAGATGTAGTTGTTATTAATGGTGTGTACTTTCTAAAAGATGTTGGTAGTAAGAAGGTAGATATGGATTGGAAAGTAGTTACTAATATTTCTCGTGGTTGTAAACAATTGGCCAAAGAAAAACAAGTAGCTATTATTGGTATTACTCAGGCCAACAGGCAGAGTGAACAAGTAGCATATGCAGACGCATTTACTCAGGACTGTGATGCTATGATCAAGGTTGAGCCTATTAAGAGAATAAAAGAGACAAAGGAAATGTGGACCAAGTGCTCTCTAGAATATGCTAGAGGAGGCGGTCAACCGACGGAGTTTTGTATCTATACGAAATTGGGAATTGCATTGCAAGAAGTCGCTTTTCCCGAGGAAGAGATCAAAATTGAAAATGTTCAACCTGTAAACAAAGTCGGCCCTCAGCAAAATCCTTTTGGATTTAATCCTGAAAAGAAAAAGAAGAAGATGTTTGACTAATGGACTTACTTAGCCAACTTGAAACAATATTGAATAAAAATATTAAGAAAGTAGTAGAAGATTGGAATAGAAAGCGAAAGCTCAAAGCCTCCTACAACAGAGCTTTCTATTGGGAGGGTTTATATATGATTACCTGTCTTAGTGATAAAATTCCAATGATTAGTATTCATTTAAAAGAAGAATCTGAAGAAATGTATTGTGATTATAGTATATCTATTGAAGTGCCGCTAAAAACATTACTAGATGAAACTTTGCTAGAATCTTATTTAGATAAGGCGTCCTAATGGACAACCCAAGTACAAATTTTATAAGAAGTCTTCTTAGAGAGGGGTCTTTAGTAAGAACATTTTTTCCTGTCTATCCTGTAATGGAAAACTGTCCTAGAAAAGAGGAGTACGATAGGCAGTTAAAGATAGTTAGGGATAAAGAAGTTGAGGTAGATCTTCTTTACAGACAACCTTTTGAAAAGTTGTTTGAAGAGACTTACAGAGATAAAATACAAAGATATGTAGATTATGTAGTACAACAAGAGCTTAAAAGAGCAACTTATCCTATGAGGGAAAAAGAATATATTGAAAACGATTACTCTTGTTGGGTAATATCAGAACATCATATTGATAGGGTTACCGTGTCCTGTTTACGTGCAGAATTACAGGTTCCTTTTGAATACTTGTTTAGAGAAATGTCCGTCGAGGAATATTTTAATAAAACATAAAATGAAAAACTTCTTTAAAGAGTTACTAGATGAACTTATGTCTCACCTTCGTTTAATGTTTAAACACACAACAGTACAAGGAAATATTAGGATTAATATTCCTACTAACTACAATCTTCCTATTTCTTCGCCGGCAAAAAAGGTAAAGAGAAAAACCAAAAGAGTAGTTACCACAGTCTGTGAATAAGGTTTTCTATGGCTGATTTATGTGGTTTACTCGAAGAAGGAAAACCAAAATGAAGAAACTCCTCGCCGCCCTTATATTAACAGGTTGTTTTGATGCCTCTGTAATTGATACCGTACGTTTTAGATGTTCTAACACTTATCCAGATTGTCCTTCAAATAGAGTCTGTTTTATCCAGCCTCAAGACAAAGTTTCTGGAGAAGGTTGGTGCGAAAAACTTATAGATATCACAAATCCAACTACCGATCTTACTGGTGGAACTATTGTCAACGATCTGTCAATGGTAGGAAATGATATGTCTTCTGCTGATATGTCCTTTCCTCCTGATCTACGCTTCCCTAGTACTTGTAAGGCCGGCGGAGGAGTTTCCTTGGGAGACGGCTCTTTCGCTTGTGATGGAAATTGGTCATACATAACTCCTAATACTGTTGCGTCATCTTTATGTACAGTAAAGGTATGTCCCTCTCTGTCTTCCTTAGCAAAAACTGCTTGTGATAATATTAACGGGTTTTATTTTGGAGATGTAGGAGGAGGACTTGATTATGAGACCAGTAGTGTTTTTGAGTGTGCTACCAATGTAAATAACCAAGCACTTATTTTCTACGGATGTGGAAAAGGTGGATTGGTTTCAAATATTAACTGTAAAGGCTTTAATGGTTATTTAAAATGTGTATCTGGCGGTAACTTCACTTGTGTGTCAGATATTTCTACTATTAATAACAGCAAATCTACACGGCCCCAAACCGGGGTTATTTGCTGTCCTTAAAAGGATAGAATGAAAAATACTTTCCCATGCCTGTATAAACAGACGACCACTGGAAAAATTCAACAGTGGTCCGTGAGTGTTGAAGGTAATGTTATTACAGCAGTCTATGGTCAACATGGAGGTAAACTTCAGACAGTTTCTGATGTAGTTAAATCTGGAAAGAATATTGGTAAAAGTAATGAAACAACTGCTGAAGAACAAGCTTACTTAGAGGCCCAACAGACTTTTAATAAGAAAGTAAAAGAAGGGTACAGTGAAGATATAGATAAAGTCAGGAATAATAAGAATATATTAGATGCTATTGAACCTATGTTGGCGTATCCAGTAGAAGATAAGATACAACATTTAGTTTTCCCTGGGTTGGCTCAACCTAAATTAGATGGTATCAGGTGTATTGCCATTAAAAAGGGAGAAGATGTTAAACTCTTTTCGCGCACACAAAAAGAGTTTCTACCTTTTCCTCATATAGTTGAGGACATTAAGAAAACATTTAAAGACGATGTAATTATTGACGGGGAACTATATAACCATAAATACAAAAATAACTTCAACTACATTGTGTCTCTAGTAAGAAGAGACGACTTACACACAGACTACCGTCTTATTGAATACCATATGTATGATGTAGTTAGAAAAGGTGGATACTTAGAAAGAACAAAAAAATTGGTATCTGAAGGAAGTCTTCATAGAGTAGCTACTGTAGGGGTTGGCTCTTTGGACGCCCTTAAAGAATATCAATTACGGTGTATTGAAGAAGGGTATGAAGGATGTATGTACAGAAATCCTTCGACGGAATATGAACACCGACGTAGTACTGGATTACTAAAAGTAAAGACGTTTAAAGAGGAAGAGTTTATGGTCGTCGGCATTGAAGAGGGCAGAGGAAAATTAATGGGTAAGGTTGGCGCATTTATTTGTGCCAATAGTCCCCCGTACGACGGTACGTTTGGAGCTAAGCCTTCATGTACTGAAGAAATGTCCAAGTTCTACTGGGACAATCAGAAACAGTTTATAGGAAAAATGGCCTCAGTAAAATTCCAGGACAGAACTCCTGATGGAA
>Ga0209175_10000220_pt1 | contig 40113 bp, 36 predicted proteins | sample JI91814C2DNA_FD_187506 | JGI IMG/M metagenome (GOLD analysis project Ga0209175, IMG submission 187506) | Wastewater effluent complex algal communities from Wisconsin, to seasonally profile nutrient transformation and Carbon sequestration -... | ecosystem: Engineered > WWTP > Effluent > Algae...
AGCATCTGGCGTGCCGATGTATAGGCGGTACGCAAAATATCGTGATGATCCGGCGCCAATTTTACCGACATCATGATGTCGAGCATCGGAATAATGCCGTTCAACGGCGTGCGGATTTCATGACTCATGGTCGCAAGAAATTCGCCCTTTGCCATCATGGCGGATTCGGCCGCCTGTTTCGCGATGGTCAATTCTTTTTCCAGCTCACGATGCACGGCGAGCTCTTCATTGAGTGCATTCACTTCGCGTTTTTGTTCATGCGTTTGTTCGGAAGCTGCCGTCAAGGCTTCATTCCGTTTTGCGAAGGCATACCAAAGCCCGGCAATACCGGCGACCGCCAGCAACGCGGCAATCAAGGCTACGCTTTGCCAAACCTGCTGGTTGCTCCAGTGGGCAAAGGCGGAAGCAATGGCGGCACCGGCGGCACCTGAAATGGCAATCCATCGAACGACGAGTGCGTCGCCTGACTTAAACTTCTGTCCCATTTAAAGCACCGCCTGTTGGAAATCAAAATCAAGACCACTATCGGCTTCCTGCACCAGATTGCCCTGAATGAAATCAATCCCGCTCATCCACAAGGTGGCCGCCGCCTGCGGATCTTCAACACCAGTGCCAATAACTTCAAGACCGCGACGATGCGCGCGGTCAATCAATGTTTTCAGTTCGTCGCGTGTGCTTTGGGTCTGAATGCCGGTGGAGTACTTGCGCGCGAGCTTCACAAAACCCAAAGGCAATTGCTCCAGCAGGCGTTCGGTTTCCGAATTCAACTCGAACTGACTGAGACAGAACTGTACGCCGAGCGATACCAGGCTGTCGCAAAATTGCCGGACGGTGGCCACATGGATCGAGGCATCTTCCATCCTGAGTTCAACCACCAGACAGGCACCGGGAACATCATTGTCCTGCAGTTCGGATTTCAGCCACTCCGCCTGCGTACTGTCTGCGAGGGTGAGCGGTGACTGCGTGACGAACAGGCGCATCGGCCTCTGCTCGGCCCGGCGATCACGAATAAGCGCAAGCGCCTGGATCAATACCCAGCGATCAATATCGACGATCAGGTCGTTGCGTTCGGCCATCGGAATGACTTCCGCCGCCGGCAACAACTGGCCACTGGTATCGCGCAAACGCAACAGGGTTTGATATTGCGAATCATCGCTACCGGCCACGGCAACCACCGGCTGGTAAAGCAATTCCAGCGAATGTTGTTCGATGGCTTCGCGTACCTGTTTCAGCAAGGCCGCTTCACGGGATGCGTCTTCCGCTTTTGGCGGTTCGTACTGGCACACACCGTTATCGCTGCCGCGTGCATCGCGCGTCACTTTCTCGATGGCATTCAACATCGCGCCGCTATCATGGAACGGATGCCGGAATGCACATACGCCGGCCGACGCCCGCAATTTCAATGGTTGCGACTGCACATGGAATTCTTCCTGCACAAGGCTGTTGCGACATTGCTGAGCGAGTGCCACAAGACTCGCCTCATCAGGTTGCGAGGCATAGACGAGATAACTCCCATCGCCGAAACGGCCAATGGGGCAGTCCACGGCATCTTTCGACAGCACCCGCACGACTTCTTGTTGCAATTGCTCGAAAGCGGCAATGCCGAAACGTTCACGCAGACTCGAAAGCCCTTCCATTTCGAGCAGGAAAACACCGCCTTTTTTATTGGTGCCCTGCTGCAAGTGATGATTAATCAACGCGAGCAATGCCAAGCGATCATATAACCCGGTCTGGACATCCTTGACGCTGCGTTTTTGCTGTCGGTTTTCCATCGCACGATGTCTTCGCACGCGGTTCTGCACTGCTGAAATAAGATGCCGTGGCCGGATGGGCTTGCTGAGAAAATCATCGCCGCCGGCATCGATGGCATCAAACTGCCTGTCCTCGTCGCTTTCGCCCGACAGGAACACGATGGGCGTGTGCATGAAGGCTTCCTGCTCGCGAATCAGGCTGGTCAATTCGATGCCGTTGGCGCCGGGCATATTCAAATCCATCAGCAACAGGTCGGGCTGGAATTGCTCAAGTGCCGGCATGACCTCAAGGGCGTCCAGCACGACCAGTGTTTCCATGCCGGTATTTCGCAAAATACCTTCGGCGAACAGGGCCTGCGAGCGATCGTCTTCCACGATCAAAATGCGGTAAGGACTTTCTGCACCTGGATCAAGCAAGCTGTGCAGGCGCTTGATGACTTCCTCGACGCTTTTTGCACCGACGATCAAGGCATCCACGCCCGCACGGCGCGCCGACAAACGTTGAGCAATGTCATCGGCCTCGGCAAGCGCAACGAGTTTCAGTTTGCGACTCTGTTTTTGCCGCAATGCCTGAATACTTTGTCCCAGTGTTTCGAGTTGCGGTCCAAACTCGGCATCAACGATGGCCAAATCGGCCGGCAATGCACTCAGCAATTCCTTGAGCTCGTCGATGTCTTCTACCAGTTCAAGATCAAGCCCCTGTTTCTCGAAACGCTGGTCGAGCGCCATCGACAAAGTGCCATACGCGGTCAAATGATAAATCCGGAAATCGGAAGTCACCGGCAGCTGCAGATTTTCCAGTGTGTTATTTGCACTGATTTCATGCGGCCTGGTTTCCGGTGGTTTGATGACCGGCAACGGCGTGACATTTGACTTGATGACGGGCTTGGCTATCTGAGGCAGTTGCGACGAGGTATCGGGCACCGTAATGGTGACGGCTTCGAATTTCGCCGATGACATCGGTTCCGGTGGTTCGATGAAATCGTTTTCAGAAAAAATGTCCCGATGGATGGTGTCGCCGTGGTGTTTTGTTCTATCCGACCACGGATCGCTTGCTTCGGTAGCAACCGGTTTTGCGGCAGGCGAGTTTTTGATGGTATCGATCAAGGCTTGCACGGCAACGATCGGGGGAGCATCGCCACCCCAGCGCCGCCAATAGGCCATAGGGGGGATTTCGGCACGCGCGGTGTTGTCGCCAATTCGTTCACGACCGGCAAACATGTCTTGCACATCGTCAGGCATGGTCGGCAATGCGATCTGCAAGGCATCCATCAGATTACGCAAGCGTTCGCCAACGGTCGGGTCGGGTAATTCCTGCTGTTCGATGGTGATGTCGAGCAAGCCCGCCATCGTCTGCAATGAGTCTGCCGGCTCGATTAAATTCTGTTCTGCACAGGCATGTGCGAGCGCATGTGCGTCGTCCTGCAATAATGCCAAACCGTTGATGTCCCAACCGTCCTGCAAAAAACGCTGCAAACGCCGACCCATCACTTCCACGCGCTTTGGAATAATGCGCAGCAGTGCGGAGTTTGGTTCGGCGAGTACTGGTGTTTCCTGCTGGTTCATTACCGCCCCCTGTGAACAGGGATTATGCCCCGCTTTTGCGTGCGCTGTCACAGTGCGCTGCGCCTTAAAGCAATCGCGCGTGTTACAAGTTATAAAACTTGATGGAACTATTGTGAAACGGCAGCACGCACGCCACTTATTTTTCTAAGGATGAATCGGACAAGCCAGGCGACGATAAGTGCCATCACCGACAACACGCCGAGAACAAGGCCCAAGGTCAGCAAAGGATGGGCGAATACGAGAGCCACTCCACCGGTAACGACCGCGTCTTCGGTCAATGATGCACCGATATTGGTGACCGGTTCGGGCGATGCATTGATCGCCACGCGGGTAGACGCTTTCACGCCATGAGTTAGCAAGGCCATCGCGCCACCGGCAATCAAGGCATTGGTAGCGAGCTGACCATCGCCCGACAAGGTGGCAGCTGCCAGGAATGCTCCGACGGGCACCCGCAACAAGGTCTGCAACAGATCCCATCCGGAATCAACGCCCGGTATTTTATCGGCGAAAAATTCAACAATGGTCAATGCCCCGGCCGTGCCCAGAACCCATGGGGACATCGTGACTTGCAGGGCTGCCGGCAATTCTACCCAGCCGCTCAAACCGGCAAGACCGACCCCGAGTACCGTCAGATAGGCTCGAACACCGGAAAGGCAGGCAAGCGCCAGACCCAGAGCATATAAATGAGCTTCGGACATGCTGACAAACTCCGTTCAATACCTGACTTGGCTGGATTATAGCCACAAGAAAACTGCATGCGTGCTGAGCATTTGCCGGCTGCGCGGTCTTTTTCTTTATAGAAAGGTTGCTGAACGGTATCCTATCGGAATGAGTACGCCCAACCCCAGTCCGCAGCGCTTCATGATCGTGCCGAAAAAGACGGCTTGGCGCGGCTGGCTGATTGTCATTGCCGTTGTCTGGCTGCTGAGTCTGCTGGGCACCTGGTATCTCGCAAGTTCGCAAGCGGCGCCGGGCCTGGCGAGTGCCGACCGCACGCTCGGCAATCAAAGCCGGCAACTGGAAGAAAACGAGGCCCTGCTCAAACAGGTGCAACAACAGTTGGCGACCTTGAGGCGCTCCGAACAGATCAGCCGGAATGCCAACACTGAACTGCAATCAACGCTGTCGGACCGGGATGAAGAAATCGAAGGCCTTCGGGCCGACGTCGCATTTTACGAACGCCTGGTCGGCGCTACCGCGCAAAGGCGCGGACTGAATGTGCATGACATCCAGTTTGAGCCGGAAGTTGGCGGCACTTGGCATTTCAAGGCAACCGTTACCCAGAACCTGAACCGCGGCGCGATCAGCCAGGGCAATATGAAATTTTCAGTCGAGGGCATCAGCCTGGGCCGCCTGAAAACCGTGCCCTGGGAAAATCTGGTGCAAAGGTCCGACATGGGTGGCAAACCCTATTCATTCCGCTATTTTCAGGAGCTGGATGGCAGCGTCTTGTTGCCATCCGGATTCACGCCACAACGCGTCAAAGTCAGCCTGCGGGGCAACAACGGTCAGGTTGACCAGGTGTTTCCATGGAACGCAAAAAAAGTTCAGGAGAATAAGTGAATGTTAGGCATGGATAAAAAAAGTTCGCGTAACGGTACCAATACGGTCGAGACCCTGATCGGACCACGCGTAGTGATTCGCGGGGATCTGCAGTTTTCCGGCGGCCTGTATGTCGAAGGTAAAATTATCGGCAAGATTACGGCCGAAGAAGGCAGCGCAGCGGTCCTGACGGTTTCCGAACAGGGCATGATCGAGGGTGAAGTCCATGCTCCGGTCGTGGTGATTGCAGGCAGCCTGCATGGCGATATCCATGCTGGCGAACGCGTCGAACTTTCGCCGACCGCAAAAGTGCAAGGCAATGTTCATTACAAGATCGTGGAAATGGCCGGCGGCGCAACCCTTACCGGACGTCTAATCCATGCGGATGCTCCGATGTCCGAACAAACCGGCCAATAACAAGTTTTCACGCTTGTTTTCGGCGATAAAGCGCATACTTCAGAGCTATGAACATCCAAACCTACCAAACCATGGATGCGCCTTTGCTGTTCAGCGAAGCCGCCGCCAAGAAAGTCGCCAGCCTGATCAGCGAAGAAGGCAATCCCGAATTGAAATTGCGGGTTTACATCAGCGGTGGCGGCTGCTCCGGTTTTCAATATGGCTTTGAATTCGATGAAAGCCAGTCCGAAGACGATCTGGCTTTGCAACGCGATGGCGTCACCCTGCTGGTCGATCCGCTCAGCCTGCAATACCTGATGGGGGCCGAAGTCGACTACCGTGAAAGCCTGCAGGGCTCGCAGTTTGTCATTCGCAATCCGAATGCCAAAACCACCTGTGGTTGCGGCAGCAGTTTCTCCGTTTAATCCATGGCTCAGGCACCCAGGCAGTTTGCGTTCCAGCATCCCGGACTGGATCGCAACGAGCACTTGAGAGAAGACGCGCAGGCACTCGACCTTGCCTGGCCGCAATCGAAAATCATCATTATCGATTTGCAGGGCAATGCCCGCTTTCAAACCGATGCGGCGGAACTGGTTTTTTCAAGCGGCAGCGAAATTTCTGCGGAACGCCCCGATCACTCAAGTTTTCTAGGTCAGGCAGGCGAACAATCCTGGTTTGCCATTCGTGCCGAATTCATCGCCGAACTTCCGCCACATACGATTGATTTGAGAACGGCGGCGGCCACCTGGCCGCATCTGGAAGCCTCCATTTTTGCGCAGGCGCGCGCCCTGCTTTACTGGCAGGAACGCAATCGTTTTTGCGGTGCCTGCGGCAATGCCCTGAGCTTGGTTCGCGGCGGCTTCATGGCGAAATGCGAAACCTGTGGCTGCGAACACTATCCACGCACCGACTCGGCGGTGATCATGGCCGTCACCGATGGCGAGCGGATTCTGCTCGGTCGCCAGGCAAGCTGGCCGGAGAATCGGTGGTCGGTACTGGCCGGATTTCTGGAACCCGGCGAATCACTTGAACAAACCGTGATCCGCGAAGTTCTCGAAGAAGCCGGCGTTCATGTTGATCGCGCCGAATATGCGGCATCGCAACCCTGGCCGTTTCCGGCTTCCCTGATGCTCGGCTTTCATGCCTATGCCGCTCCGCAGGAAGCGAAGGCAGGCGATGAACTCGAACAGGCACAATGGTTCGGTGCCGAAGAGCTGCGTGATGGTATTGCCAGCGGCAAGCTCGGTATTTCTCCGCGACTGTCTATTTCGCGCTGGCTGATTGAAGATTGGTGCGCGCGGATGGGTGTTAGTATTTGACGCTACAATGGAATATCAAACAGCGGTAACTGGCAAACAATGGCCCTAACCTTAATTGCTGTCGTACTCGCCCTCGTCATGGGTCATATCGTCCCCGGCCTGATGGCCCTGCGTCGTTATGGCTGGTTTGTTTCCTGGCTGAGTATGCTGGGCAGACTTTTTCGCGGCGACACACTCTGGCAAGGTCGGTGGGGTGCTCTGATTGCGATCGGCATACCGGTCATCATCGTCGGTGTTGTCCAGTATTTTTTATCCGGCCTCTGGTATGGATTGCCCGGCTTTATCTTCGCCCTGCTTGTGCTGGTGTACACATGGGGTCCGCGCGATCTGGATCTGGATGTCGACAAGGTAATCGATGCCACCGATATCGAGGCACGACGCCAGGCAGCAACGGCCCTCTTTCCTGAAGGCGGCGATCCGGAATTGGAAGGCCCGAGTCTTGTCGAAGCGGTTTTTCGTTGCGCCCTATGGCGTTGGTTCGGCGTGTTGTTCTGGTTCTTGCTTCTGGGGGCCGCCGGTGCACTCCTGTATCGCCTGACGAGTTTGAGTGCGCAGGGCGAAGCCCGCAAAACCATTCCCGAAATGCAAAGTCAGGCCGCCATTTTCTTTACCGCTTTGCTCAACTGGCCGGTCGCACACCTGATGACATTTGGTATGGCGTTGGCAGCGAATTTCGATACCGTTTTATCGGCATGGCGCGAGTGGTACAAACAGGGCGGCGCAAGACTCGATACCGGCTTTCTGGGTGCCGCTGCACGCGCGAGCGTTGATTGCGAACTGGCCGAAGAAGATGCCTATGCCGTGGACGGTCCGGCACAAGCACCGGCATTGCTCGAATTGCGCGACGCCATGAGCCTTGTGTGGCGGATCCTTTTATTGTGGCTCGCGGTGTTGTCCTTGTTCGTATTGGCAGGCTTCGTCAATTAATCGAGCCTGGTAATCGAACCTGGCTCATCCAGGAGCCAATAAACTAAATGGATACCAAGGCAGATTTCGCAACACGGCGAACCCGATCAGAAGCCAGGCCCAGGGCCGCGCATCGCTGAAAAATTTGGTGGCGCGCAAAAGCACGGGTGGTAACTTCAACCACATTGCCGCAAACAGCAATGCCACTATCGGCAAAGCCAGAACAAACACCGGATTCATCGAAAGAGCTTTTCCGGGATCACCGTGCAGCAAGGCATGCAAGGCCCGCGTTGCACCACAGCCCGGGCAATACAAACCAGTCAACCAATGGAAGGGGCAAGGCGGCAAAGGATTGCCGGCCTGATTGGGATCAAACTGCAATAACAGCAGAACGACCAGAAGGAACGCAATGACAAGACCGGGTATTACCACTTTCGGTGTTGCCATTGCGTTCATCGGCAATTAGTAACGACCCGGATCCGCCATGCCACCCATCAGGATCAGCAGGAAATACAGAACGAAAATTACGCCGGCACCACCGAAGGAAATCCAGCTCCACATCTTTGCGTTCTTGGACGAAGCCAGCGCACCATCGTAATCACCCGCCGCCAGTTTTCCGTCAACCTGGGCTGCATAGACGATGGCAACGATACCCGCAGGCAAGCAGCAGCAAAGCGTGGCCAGAATGGCCCAGACCAGATAGTTCGGCACACTGCCGGCACGATAGCTTTCGCGAGGCGCGCGGCCCGACGATGGATAGTTGGCTGCGTACGGATTATCCGGAGGCGTCGGCGGTGGCGTGTAATTGGTTTCGGGAATCGTATACGTCGGCTCGGAAGCCGTGTACACCGCGCGTTGCGACGTTGTCGTCGGCGATGGCGGCGCTGGTGGTGTTGCTACGGCCGGTTCCTGGCTCTCGACGAATGGATGACCGCAAAAATCGCATTCTTGCGCGTCATCGGCACATTCGGCGCTGCAATTTGGACACTTCATGTTGCTTCCCCTTTGGCATTTTTCCCTAAAACCCGTTCTTATTATGCCCGATTGCCGCGCAGTGTTTTCACTTTGGCTTCCAGTATTTCGGCAGTGGCTTCTGTGGCGGAAACGGGCTGGCCAGCCTCGACTTCGATATCGGCCCGAATACGACGTGGAACCCGCAAGCGGCCCAACTTGGAATCGCGTTTGCTGAACATGCTGGTCCACATGCCTTTCAGCGCAATCGGCACGACCGGTACCGCGCGGCGCGCCAGAATCTTTTCGACACCGGATTTGAATTCGGCTATTTCACCATCGGTCGTCAACTTGCCTTCCGGAAAAATGCCGACGATTTCACCATCCGCCAATGCCCGATCGACTTCATCGAAAGCTTTCTGCATCAACTCCGGATCTTCCTTCGCGCCGGCAATCGGAATCGCGCGTGCGGTCTTGAAGAACCAGCTCGCGACCGGGATCTGGAAAATCTTGTAATACATCACGAAGCGGGTCGGCCTCGGAATCGCACCGCCGAGAATCAGGGCATCCATATAGCTGACATGGTTGCATACGATCAATACCGCGCCTTCATCCGGTACATTGTCTTCAATACCCTTGACCTCGACGCGATACATCAATTTGGTCAGCACCCAGGCCACGAAGCGCATCAGGAATTCCGGCACCAGGCTGAAAATATAGAGCGCCGCGAATGCATTGAGTACCGCCACCGCCAGCAACAATTCCGGAATCGTCCAGTGCAACACGTTCAAGGCGACATAGGACAGACCGGCCGCCACCACCATGAACAAGGCATTCAAGATATTGTTGGCGGCGATCACGCGCGATACCTTGTCCTTGTCGGTACGGCTTTGCACCAACGCAAACAGCGGCACGATATACAGCCCGCTGAAAATCGCCATCATGAACAAATCAAACATGACCCGCTTCACACCCGGCTGCGCAACCACCTGCATCAACGCCAATTTCTGCTCGCCGATAATTTGCGGATGGGCAAAAAACAAATCAGCGCCGAACAAAGTCATGCCGATGGCGCCCAAGGGCACCAGCCCGATCTCGACGGTGCGATGCGACAGTTTTTCGCACAATAAAGAACCCACCGCGATGCCGATCGAGAACAGGCTCAGCAAGAGCGTGAACGTGCCATCGTTACTGCCCAGCACGTATTTCGAATACTGCGGCAATTGAGTGAAGAATACCGAGCCGTAAAACCAGAACCAGGAAATGCCGAGACAGGATAAAAACACACTGCGGTTTTTAGTGACGAAGCTCAACGTGTTCAATGTTTCCGAAACCGGATTCCAGTTGATGGTATCGGTCGTGCCGGGAGCCACCGGCATTTTTCGCGAAGTCAGCAGCCCGACAACGGCAATCAAAATCGTGGCGCCTGCTACCCAGTAAGCACCGGTCAACGGGATGTTGATCAGGTTGGTGCCGAGAATCGTGCCCAGCAAAATCGCGACGAAAGTCCCCATTTCCACCAGGCCATTGCCGCCGGTCAATTCTTCCGGTCTCAGCACCTGAGGCAGCAGGCTGTATTTCAATGGGCCGAACAAAGTGCTGTGCAAACCCATGCCGAACACGCATACCATCAACAGCGGAACATTCCTGTAGATGAAGCCGACCGAGGCAATCAGCATGATGGCGATTTCCATCCATTTGACCGCCTGTGCCAATTTGGCCTTATCGAAGCGCTCGCTTAGCTGACCCGAGGTCGCCGAAAATAAAAAGAATGGCAGGATGAACAAGCCTGCCGACAGCTGGATGAAAGTAGACTCCTGTTCCTTGCTCAGTGATACCAGAACGAAGGTCACCATCGCGACCAGGGCATTCTTGAACACATTATCGTTGAAGGCACCGAGCGCCTGCGTCCAGAAAAACGGTGCGAAGCGACGTTGTTTCAGTAATTCAAATTGGTTATGAGCCATGGCAACCTCGAAGGGATGCCCAAGGTTAGGGGCTGAGATGCCACACGGCAAGCTTTTAAGACCGGGTAGCCGATTTTTCTACCCTGGGGTGCACCTCTGGCGTACCAGAATTTTTTTGTGATGCTGATGGGTAGGCCGGAAGCGCACCCCATACATTTATTTATGTTTTTCGCGCTCGATTGCACGCCAGCCGATATCGCTGCGATGGAATTCGCCATGCCAGGAAATATGCGAAACCGCCTCATAAGCCAATCGCTGTGCATCGGCGACGGTATCGCCAAGAGCGGTGGCACAAAGTACGCGACCACCTGCCGTGACGACTTTCCCGTCTTGCAGTTTGGTGCCGGCATGGAACACCTTGCTGCCATTCGGCAACGATGCATCAAGACCGGAAATCTCGTCACCGGTTTTCGGCGTTTCTGGATAATTTTCCGCCGCCATCACGATACCCAACGAACATTGCGAACTCCATTCGGCACTGATTTTATCCAGACCTTGATCGAAACTGGCTTCGATCAAATCGACCAGATCGGAATTCAATCGCATCATCACCGGCTGCGTTTCCGGATCGCCGAAACGTACGTTGAATTCGATGACTTTCACGCCGCCGTTATCATCAATCATCAAGCCGGCGTAGAGAAATCCGGTAAACGGAATGCCGTCGGCAATCATGCCCTGCACGGTCGGATTGATCACTTCACGCATCACGCGCGCATGCACTTCCGGCGTAACAACCGGTGCCGGCGAATAGGCACCCATGCCGCCGGTGTTCGGGCCGGTATCGCCGTCGTGCACGCGTTTGTGATCCTGGCTCGTCGCCATCGGTAATGCTGTCTTGCCATCGACCATACAGATGAAGCTGGCTTCTTCGCCCTGCAGGAATTCCTCGATCACGACGCGTGAACCGGCATCACCGAGCTTGTTGCCGCTCAACATATCGACGATGGCTGCTTCGGCTTCGCCGAAACTCATCGCAACGACCACCCCTTTGCCAGCCGCCAAACCATCGGCCTTGATCACGATCGGCGCACCAACATCATGCAGGTGGTCCAGCGCCAATTCGACGTCTTCGTACACGGAATAGTACGCGGTCGGAATTTTATGGCGCGCCAGAAAATCTTTCGCATAGGCTTTGCTGCCTTCCAGTTGCGCGGCTTTTTTCGTCGGGCCGAAAATTTTCAGACCATGTTCGCGAAATAAATCCACCACGCCAATGACCAAGGGCGCTTCTGGTCCGACGACGGTGAAAGCCACCTCCTCCAGCTTCGCGAACTCGAGCAAAGCTTCGATATTCGTCGCGGCAATTCCGATATTGCGGCACTTCGCTTCGGTTGCTGTACCTGCGTTACCCGGCGCCACCAATACCTCGGTGACACGCTCCGATTGCGCCAATTTCCAGGCCAAGGCATGTTCGCGGCCGCCGGAACCAATCAACAGGATTTTCATTATTTCCTACCTTGGAAAGAGATCAACGTACCACCGCATAATCGCGTGCATCTTCACGCCATTTCGGTGTCGCAAGAATTTTTGGAAGCGCCTGATCAACCGAATCCACCAAAGACCACATCGCTTCGTGCTCCGGATTCATGAATTTCTCGTCGATCACCTGCTGCATGAAAGTCTGCAGCGGGGCATAAAAATTTTTCGTGTTCAATAAAATAATCGGATTGAAATAAATGCCGAGCCGCTTCAGCGTAATGGCCTCGAACAATTCTTCCAGCGTGCCGCAACCGCCCGGCAGCGCAATCACCGCGTCGGAACCGGTCAGCAATTTATGCTTGCGTTCTCGCATGTCTTCGACCAGATCAAGATGCGTCAGGCCTGTGTGGCCCCACTCGAGATCTGCCATGAATTTCGGCAGGATGCCGATCACCTGACCTTGGTGTTTCAGCGCGCCGTTTGCCAACGCACCCATCAGGCCTTGCGAACCGCCACCATACACGATGCTGTGGCCGGCTTGTGCCAGCGCTTCGCCGAGTTTGAAGGCGGCATCGTGAAATTCCGGTGCGGCTTGATTGGAAGAAGCGGCGTAAACGCAGATGCGGAGGGATTGGGTCATCATCATTATTTCCATTTTGTGCAGCCGACTATTTTATGCAGCCGACTATCGCGACTTCCGTCGCTCCTACCAAAGTAAATTATTCGACAGTAACCGACTTTGCGAGATTTCTTGGTTTATCGACATCGGTGCCACGCGACAGCGCCGTGTGATACGCCAGCAGCTGCACCGGAATCGCGTGCACGACCGGACTCAGGATTCCGACATGGCGCGGCGTGCGGATCACGTGCACGTTTTCCGATTCGCTGAAATGGCTGTCGGCATCGGCGAACACGTACATCTCGCCACCGCGCGCCCGCACTTCCTGGATATTGGATTTCACTTTTTCGAGCAGCGAATCATTCGGCGCAATCACCACGACCGGCATGTCTTTATCGACCAGTGCGAGCGGGCCATGTTTCAACTCGCCGGCTGGATAAGCTTCGGCATGAATATAGGAAATTTCCTTCAGCTTCAATGCGCCTTCCAATGCAATCGGATAATGCAAACCACGACCTAAAAACAACGCATGTTGTTTCGGCGAGAATCTTTCAGCCCACAGGGTAATTTGTGGCTCCAGGTTCAAGGCATGTTGCACGCTGCCCGGCAGATGCCGCAGTTCTTCCATCAATTTTTGTTCGGCTTCGTGATCCAGGCGGCCGTTCAGTTTCGCGAGCGTGCCGACCAATGCGAACAATGCAATCAACTGGGTGGTGAAGGCTTTCGTTGAAGCCACGCCAATCTCGGCGCCGGCGCGAGTGTAGAACACCATTGCGCTGGAACGCGGGATCGCACTTTCCTGCACATTGCAGATGGACAATGTTTTCGACTGGCCAAGACTCTTCGCGTATTTCAATGCTTCCATGGTGTCGAGCGTTTCGCCGGACTGTGAAATGGTCACGATCAATTGTTTCGGATTCGCGACTGCTGCGCGATAACGGTATTCGCTGGCGACTTCCACGCTGCAGGGAATATTCGCCATCGCTTCCATCCAGTAGCGCGCGGTCAAACCGGCGTAGTAACTGGTGCCGCATGCGAGAATTTGCACCGATGTAACATCGGCCAGCAATTCGGCTGCGTTTTCGCCGAACAAACGTGGCGAAAAACCTTCCGCCATGATCGGCTCGATCGTGTCGGCCAGCGCGCGCGGTTGCTCGTGGATTTCCTTCTGCATGAAATGGCTGTAAGGGCCCAGCTCCATCGAAGCCAGCGAGACATCCGACATATGGATCTTGCGTTCGATTTCTTTGCCGTCGGTATCGAATACCGTTACACCGTCGAGACGCACTTCGGCAACATCGCCCTCTTCCAGAAAAATAATCTTGCGCGTGGCCGAGATAACGGCAGACGCATCGGAAGCGATGAAATTTTCGCCGTCACCCAAACCCACCAATAGCGGACAACCCATGCGTGCGGCAATCAGGCGTTCCGGATCGAGCTTGCTGACCACCGCAATCGCATACGCACCTTGCAGGTCTTTCACCGCGCGCTGGGTGGCATGCAATAAATCGCCTTCGGTTTTCAGATAGTGGTGAATCAGGTGGCCGATCACTTCGGTATCGGTTTGCGATTCGAACACGTAACCGAGTTCACGCAAACGATCGCGTTGCTGTTCATGGTTTTCGATAATGCCGTTATGCACCAGCGCCAATTCGCCGGAACTGATATGCGGATGTGCATTGCCTTCGGTCACGCCGCCATGGGTGGCCCAACGCGTGTGGCCGATGCCGACGTGGCCGTGCAGGTTTTCTTCCTTCGCGGCGCTCTCCATTTCTGCAACGCGGCCGGTTCGTCTTACCCGGCGCAGTTGGTCCGACAAGACGGCGATACCGGCGGAATCGTAACCGCGATATTCCAATCGCTTCAGACCATCGACCAAAAAAGGAACCACATCGCGTTTAGCTACTGCACCGACAATTCCGCACATAGATTGGCCTCTTGGTTGAAGCGATATTTTAGCGTGAATGTGAAAACAGGGTCAGGTTCATTTTGGTTTGCGGTCTCATCTCTGATTGGTCGCCCGCATGCGTCCTCCGACGCCTATCTATCGTAAGAGTCAGCTTGCGGGCGACCGTGATCAGGCAATCGGACGCCGCGGACACTCCGGACACCGTGCTTTCCAGAATTTAGATCAATTAATTCAATTACTTGGCGATGGCACGGAGCTTGCTGTAAGACATCATCTCCATGAAAAGTGCACACCCATGATTCGTGACACCTCCGCCCAGGATCAAGTGATGTCCAGCCCGACGGGCTCAACGCGTAAACGCAGCTTGCTGATCGCGACCGGCGTTATCGCCTTGCTGGTACTGCTTTGGTGGCTATCGGCATTTTTCTCCAGCGACCGCTCGGTCAGTGCCGAACGCATACGCATTGCCGAGGTTACCCGGGGCACCCTTGTGCGCGATGCAGCCGTCAACGGTCGCATCGTCGCCGCCGTCAGCCCAACCTTGTATGCCCCGGCCATGAGCACGGTGACACTGAAAATTCGCGCCGGCGACAGCGTAAAAAAGGGCGACGTACTAGCCGTGCTGGATTCGCCGGAACTGAGCAATCAACTGGCCCGCGAACAATCCAGCCTGGACCAGCTCGAAGCCGAAGTGGCGCGCCAAAGAATTCTTGCGCAAAAACAAAACCTGATCGCGCGCCGCGATTCGGATGAAGCCGACGTCAACCGCATCAGTGCCGAACGCATTTTGCAGCGCACCGAAAAAGGCTACAAAGCCGGCGCGATTGCCGAGGTGGATTATTTGCGTGCGAAAGATGCACTGAAAACGGCCGAAATTCGCAGCAAGCAAGCAACCCAGGCATCGAGTCTCGACATTCAGGATGCCGGCCTGGAATTGCAGACCAAGCAAAGCCAGCTGACACGTCAACGTTTGCAGGTGGCCGATATCCAGCGCCGCGTTAATGAATTGAAAGTCGTCGCGCCGGTCGATGGCGTGATCGGCACACTGTCGGTCACCGATCGCGCCGTCGTTGCCGCCAATACCGCCTTGATGACCGTCGTCGATTTGTCACAACTCGAAGTCGAACTCGAAGTGCCGGAAACCTATGCCGACGACATCGGCCTTGGCATGAGCACCGAAATTACGCTGGGTACGGTTTTGGCCAAAGGGAAACTCTCGGCGATTTCACCGGAAGTCGTCCGCAACCAGGTTTTGGTGCGCGTACGTTTCGAAGGCGAACAGCCCAAAGGCCTGCGCCAGAACCAGCGTCTGAATGCGCGCATCCTGATCGAAGAAAAACCGAATGTGGTACTCGTTGCGCGCGGACCCTTCGTTGAACAGGGTGGCGGTCGATATGTCTACGTCGCCAAAGACGGCATCGCCATCAAGACCCCGGTTGAAATGGGCGCCATCAGCATCAACTCGGTCGAAATTCTTTCCGGCCTGAAGGTCGGAGACAAAGTGGTGATTTCCGGCACCGATAATTTCCAGAACGCCGAAAGCGTACAAATCAATTGATTTATTGATCTAACAAAAAAGGAACCGTCATGATCAAGATGCAGCAACTGAGCAAAGTCTACCGTACCCATTTGATCGAAACGCATGCACTTCGCGGATTCGACATAACCGTGAAAGAAGGCGAATTTGTCGCCGTCACCGGTCCATCGGGTTCGGGCAAGACGACGTTCCTCAATATCGCCGGCTTGCTGGAAGAATTTACCGGTGGCGAGTTCTGGCTGGATGGCGTATCGGTCAAGGGACTGGATGACAATGCGCGTTCGAAATTACGCAACGAAAAGCTCGGCTTTATCTTCCAGGGCTTCAATCTGATTCCCGATCTTAACCTGTTCGACAACGTCGACGTGCCGCTGCGCTACCGCGGCTTCAATGCCGCTGAACGCAAACGCCGCATAGAAGAAGCCTTGGGTCGCGTCGGTCTTTCATCACGACTAAAACATTATCCGGCAGAATTGTCCGGTGGCCAGCAACAACGCGTCGCCATCGCCCGCGCACTGGCCGGCTCGCCTAAGGTGCTTCTCGCCGACGAACCGACCGGCAACCTGGATTCGCAAATGGCACGCGGCGTGATGGAACTGCTGGAAGACATCAATGCGCAGGGCACGACTATCTTGATGGTGACGCATGACCCCGAATTGGCGGCTCGCGCACAACGCAACGTGCACATCATGGACGGCACCGTAACCGACCTTACGCAAGAAACCCAGCATGCCATCCGGCACGTCGCCGAGACGGCATAAGGAGAAGAGCCATGTGGAATTACTATTTCGTACTCGGCTGGCGCAGTCTCAAACGCAATCCGATTCTCACCACCCTGATGATTCTGATCCTGGCGATCGGCATTGGCGCCAGCATGACCAGCTTGACGATGCTGCTGGTACTGTCGGGCGATCCGATGCCGCACAAGAGCGAACGACTGTTTGTTCCGAAATTTCATATCCAGGACATGCGTGGTTACAAGGCAGGTGATGATCCGGATTTCCAGCTGACCTATATTGATGCCAAAAATCTGCTGCGCGACAAGAAAGGCAAGGCGCAAACGGTGCTGTATGGCATTTCGCCAACAATTGACAGCGGCCGAAAGGATTTGCCGCCGTTTTTTGAAAGAGGCATGGCAACGACCGGCGATATTTTCTCGATGTTCGACATGCCATTCCGTTTCGGCAATGGCTGGAGCGCCGACGCCGACGATGCGGCCGCCAATGTCGCGGTGATTGGTCCAGAACTATCTGAAAAGCTTTTCAAAAAAGACAACCCGGTCGGAAAGACCATTCGGGTGGATGACCGTGATTACACGATTGCCGGCGTACTCGATACCTGGAAACCCACGCCAAAGTTTTACCGCCTTTACGGTACCGAAGCGACCAGCCGCCCTGAACAACTATGGCTTCCGTTCACCAATGCGGTCAGTCGCGAATATCGCAACAATGGCTGGAATAACTGTTCCGGCGATGGCGCCGGTCCTGGCTACGAAGGCTGGCTGAAATCCGAGTGCACCTGGCTTCAATACTGGGTTGAACTCGAAAGCGCCAGCGATGCACCGCGCTATAAGGATTATCTGAATGCCTACGTCGCGGAACAGAAGAAACTGGGGCGCATGCCACGTCCGGAAAAACTTCAACTTCTGAATTTGCGTGAATGGCTGGAGGATGCCGGTGTAGTCGGCCGCGATACCAAACTATCGACCTGGATGGCATTCGGTTTCCTGATGGTGTGCATCGTGAATCTGGTTGCCCTGATGCTGGCGAAATTTACCGCAAGATCCGGTGATATCGGTGTACGACGCGCGCTCGGGGCATCTCGCAAGGAAATATTCCATCAATACCTGATTGAAGCTGCCGTCATTGGCTTGGTCGGTGCAGTGCTTGGCCTGGGATTGAGCTGGTACGGCGTACATATTCTGAGCAGTCGACTGGCGGCAGCGGATGATTTTTATCAAATTGATTTCAAGATGCTGATGATCACTTTGACGATATCCATTTGTGCCGCCTTGCTCGCCGGTCTCTTGCCCACCTGGCGTGCCTGCCAGGTGCGTCCGGCCATCCAGCTGAAAAGCCAATAAACATTCATCACAAGGAATATGTCCATGGAAATCAGACCCATTTTTTCCGCGATGATGCGAAGCAAGACCGGCGTCATTCTCATCGCACTTCAAATCGCACTGACACTCGCCATTCTGGCCAACGCCCTGTATGTGGTGAAAGACCGCACCAGCGAAGCCAATCGCGCCAGCGGCGTGGATGACGCCAATGTCTTCATGATTGCGGTCCTGGATAAAGACACCAACGGCATCATCGCGAGACAGCAACGGGATGAAGACACCTTGCGTTCCATCCCCGGCGTTGCCGGCGTTGCATTGACGAGTCAGATGCCCTTATCGCAGTCGGGATCAAGTACGGGCGTCCAGGTCGATCCCAAGGCACAGGATTCGCAGGTCAATGCCGCACTCTATGCTGTCAGCGAAACCTTTGTGAAAACACTCGGCTTGAAAATTGTCGAAGGCAGGGATTTCAACGCAAACGACATGCTGGTCATTGACCAGAGCAAAGCCGAAAAGCCCAAGGTAACTGGCGCATTGATTTCCAAAGACCTTGCAAAAACACTTTATCCAAACGAGGCTTCCGCGCTCGGCAAGGTTTTCTACCAAGGCGTTGGCGAGCCTCCAATAGAAATTATCGGTGTAGTTGAAACACTAGTATCGCCATGGGGTCGTGCGAGCTGGAACAATAACTCCAATGGCGGGGATTCCTTTATCCTCCCGGCAAGATTCATCCAACCCTACAATATGTATGCCGTTCGCACGGAACCGGGCCAACGCGATCGCGTGATGAAAGAAGCCGAAAAAACATTACTTGCCTTGATGCCGGGCCGTTTGGTCGTAGAAAATAAAAGCATGGACCAGATGCGTGAGGAACGTTACCGCGGCGAGCACACGATGGCCAATGGATTATTGATCGTGATCGGTCTGTTGTTGGTAATGACGGCCAGCGGCATTGTCGGTCTGGCCTCGCTCTGGGTGAACCAGCGTCGGAAACAGATCGGCGTGCGACGCGCACTGGGTGCACGTCGTGCCGACATTCTTCGCTACTTCGTTACCGAGAATGTGATGATTTGCATGTTCGGTATCGTTATCGGAAGCGGGCTGGCGATCGCGCTCAACCGCGCCATGATGAGTGAACTGGAGTTGCAGCGACTGCCGCTGGTGTATTTGGCGATGGGCGCTGTCGCGCTTTTGACACTTGGGGTTTTGGCGGTCCTCGGCCCGGCCTGGCGCGCGGCACAAATCGCACCAGCTATCGCCACGCGCAGTGCATGAGTAAACTAAACCCATGCCTACCGTCCTGATTATTGATGACAATACTTCGGTCATCACTGCACTCGAAGTCCTGTTTTCATTGCACGATATCAACACCCTGCGCGCGACCAGTCCGGCGCAGGGTTTGGCAGTGTTGCAAGACAATGCCGTCGACCTGGTGCTGCAGGACATGAATTTCACCGAAGACAATACGTCCGGCGAAGAAGGCATTGCATTGTTCAAGCAGATTCGGCAACGGCACCCGGACTTGCCTGTCATCCTGCTGACTGCCTGGACCCATCTCGATGCCGCGGTCAGCCTGATCAAGAACGGCGCCGCCGATTACCTGGCCAAGCCCTGGGATGACAAAAAATTATTGGCGACGTCGCTGAACCTGATCGAGTTGGGCCAGACCCAACGCGAACTCGGTCGTCGCGTTCTGCGCGAGCGAAAACAGAAACGCGAACTGGAAAAGAATTTCGATCTCTGCGGCTTCATCTGGAATGATGCTGCGACCGAACGCGTGCTCTCGCTCGCCTGCCAGATCGCGAAGGCCGACGTTCCGGTGTTGATCACGGGTCCGAACGGTGCCGGCAAGGAACGCATCGCCGAGATCATCCAGAAAAATTCCTCGGTGAAAGACGGTCCGTTCGTGACGCTCAATTGCGGCGCATTGCCGAGCGAACTAATCGAGGCGGAACTATTCGGCGCCGACGCCGGCGCTTATACCGGCGCGACCAAGGCGCGCGAAGGCAAGTTCGAAGCCGCCGACGGTGGCACTTTGTTTCTGGATGAAATCGGCAATTTGCCACCCGCCGGGCAAATGAAATTATTGCGCGTGCTGGAAACCGGAAAATTCGAACGACTGGGTTCCAACAGGGAACGCAGCGTGAAAGTCCGCGTGATCAGCGCGACCAATAGTGATATCCCGGCGATGATCCGCAATGGCCAGTTTCGCGAAGATTTGTTGTATCGATTGAATTTGATTGAACTGAAACTGCCACCCCTGAGCGAACGTACCGACGACATCATTCCACTGGCGCAGCATTTCCTGGGCTCGAGCAAACGTCTTTCATCCAGCGCCGAGCTGGCATTGTCGCAACACCCTTGGCCAGGCAATGTGCGTGAATTGAAGAACGTGATGCAACGCGTGCAGCTACTGGTCAATCACGAGGAAATTTCGGCAGCGGATTTGGGTCTGCCGGTAAAAATTCCTTCTGCAACGAACAATGTCGATACGGAACTGGATCGCGCGACCATCGAGCAGGCTATCGAAAAAAATGCCGGCGTCATTGCTCAGGCGGCAGCAGAACTGGGCCTGAGCAGGCAGGCCCTGTATCGCCGTATGGAACGCCTCGGTATCGCGCGCACGGCATGAAATGGAATGTCTTCAAATATTCGCTGTCGCTGCGGCTGAGCGCCTGCGTCGTTTTTTTGCTTGTCGTTTCCGTTGCCTTGAGTCTGCTTCTACGTCATGAATTCAAGTCCGACTGGATGGTTGCGATAATTGTGGTTGCGGTAATGACCCCAACTTCCGTCATTCTTTTGCACCGTCAGCTGCGAAGCTATTTTTCTCTGTTCCGCGCGCTGGCAGGAACGGTCAGCAGCTACCGCGACAGTGATTACAGTTTCTCGATTCGCTGGCAGAGCGACGACGAAATCGGCGAACTGGTCAAGGCGCACAATGATCTTGGTGACACGTTGCGCGATCAACGCCTGAATCTGGTACAGCGCGAATTGCTGCTCGATACCATGGTGCAGAACACGCCGGTCTCGATGTTCCTGCGCGTGGATTCCGGTCCTATCGTTTACTCGAATATCGCGGCGCGGCGTTTGTTGAACGAAGGCCGCAAACTCGAAGGCTATACGGTCGACTCGTTGCTGACGGTATTGCCGATGCCATTGCAGGAAGCGTTTCAGCGCGGCGGCGACGGCTTGTTCTCGATCGGCGAAGGCGACAGCGAAGAGGTTTACCATCTGGCACGTCGCACGTTTCGCCTCAATGGCCGCGCGCATGAATTGATCTTGTTGCGGCAGCTCACTACCGAATTGCGTCGCCAGGAAGTGCAGACCTGGAAAAAAGTGATACGCATACTGAGCCACGAGCTCAACAATTCACTGGCGCCGATTGCCTCGTTGGCACATTCCGGTGCCGAGCTCGTTCGTCGTGAACAATACCAGCGTCTGGAAGAAATTTTCAGCACAGTGGAAGAACGCGCGCGTCATCTCGAAGGTTTCATCCGCGATTACGCACATTTCGCGAAACTGCCGGCGCCACGACTCGAAGCCGTGCAATGGCCTTCCTTCATTTCGCGCCTGAATTCACAAATGAGCTTCGTGCTCGAAGGCGGACTGCCGGAAAAAACGGCACAGTTCGATGCGCCACAAATCGAGCAGGCGCTGATCAACCTGCTGAAAAATGCGGCCGAATCGGATTCCGATCCGCGGGAAGTCAAACTGACGATTCGCCATATCGCCGAATTCATCCGCATCGACGTACTGGACCGCGGCAAGGGCATGACCGACGCCGTGCTAACCAATGCGCTGGTGCCCTTCTATTCCACCAAGCGCAGCGGCACCGGACTTGGTCTTGCGCTGACACGGGAAATCATCGAGGCCCATGGCGGACGGATTGCATTGAGCAATCGTGAAGGCGGTGGCTTGATCGTCTCGATTACCTTGCCGGCATAAACCAGAATCAATCCGCCGCTTTCAATCCCAAAATCAGGGCATTGATCCGCGGCTGCATGAAACTTTTTCGCAACGTTATCGTTTCCGAAAATTCCAGCACACGATCATTTTTCACGGAGTCTTTTTGCCATTGCGGCAATCCGGATACTTGCGGATTGCCGGTGCGCGCAAACGCTACCCAGCTATCGCCGATACGCTGCGCCAGATTCGAATCCGATTTGCTGAAGGCAACCGGCAGACAAGCACAGGTGTTGCCTGTATCCAGCATGTAGGGAACTTCGCCGCCGTGTCCGACGCCCGGCTGCGATCCCCGCAGGCGTTCTTGCACATAGCTGAAGTAATAACGCCAGACCGGCGCACGTTGTGATTGCAAATAGGAAATGCGGCGTGCGAACGCTGTGAACACGGCGTCCCGCATTACCTGCCGCCCAAGTTCCTTGTCATTCGCCACTTTCGGGTACAAGGGTTTCACGAATATTTTTGATTTACCCAGACCCTGGATCACTTTTGCAGGATCCACGCCGAACGCTGTCGCTACCGTGGCTTCGTCGCTGTTATTGCCGATAATCAATGGCATGGCAGCCTGTTGTTTTTTCTGGAAGGTATCGAGAATCGTGGCGGGCAATGCGGCGTCGCCGGCAATAAATCCGGGCGACAAATTCAGCTCCGGCTTCTGGAACTCGGCAAATTTTTCGGCAGGTACTGCACGCAATTGTGCGGCACTTGCACGTATTCCACCCAGCCCGAGTTCGGAGGCGATGGCGACACCCACGTTACGGGCTTTTTCCAGCGTGTGACCTGGAATGCCATACGGGCTTTGGGCAATGCCCTTATGAAACAGTCCGCGGGCAAGCGGTGATGAATACAGGGCCAATACGCTCTCCGCGCCGGCCGACTGGCCGAAAATCGTGACATTGCCCGGATCACCACCGAAGGCAGAAATATTTTTCTGCACCCATTTCAAGGCGGCTATCTGATCCAGCAGGCCAAAATTTTTCACGCCCGTGTTTTCCGCATCCAGCGCGGGATGCGAAAAAAATCCGAGCAACCCCATCCGGTAATTGATGTTCACGATAACCGCGCCGCGTTTCGCGAGTGAATCGCCGCCATAACCGGGAACCGCACCGGATCCGAACACCAAGCCGCCACCATGTATCCACACCATAACCGGGAGCTTTGCACCCTGCTGCAATCCCGGCGTCCACACATTGAGATAGAGACAGTCCTCGCTGATCTTTCCGGGGCTGCCGCCATTTTTTTCGGAAAGCCCCGGCGTCTGGATACAGGCATTGCCGAATTTTTTCGCAGTACGAATGCCGTTCCATGTCTCGACCGGCTGCGGTTCGCGCCAGCGCCATTGCGCGACCGGAGCGGCGGCAAATGGAATTCCCTTGAAACTGAAAACCGATTTGTCATGCGAACCGGCAAGCATTCCGTCATCAATCTGGACATATGCTGCCGTACTGGATAAACCATTGCTACTGTCTGCAGCCAACGTATTGCCGGCAAAAATTGCCAAGCCGCACATGGCGAGAATGCTGAAAAAAAATCCCGGGAGGACTCTGCTTCGCATATTTTCCCCTTTCGATTGCCGATGAATCAGGAGCAGCCTTCAACATAAAAAATCTGCGGCATCATACCGATGCGCCAATTAAGTACTTTGCGCTCTTCCCCAAATTCAAAAACCAGAAAAGCGGTCGATTTAGCTTCCGGCGTCACCGTGAGGGTAAATCCCTTCTCGATATATTTATGTGGCGCCTCTCTGCCGATTCGATCTGGAAATGCCGCCTTCACGGCATCGGCGCTGTCTCCGACCCGGATATTTCCAGGCGCTGACAAGGATGCATCGGCAACGTCATAACGCACGAACTTGCCGTCTTCAAACATAAAGCCAATGCTTCGTTTTGCATCGGGAGCGGCTTCCGGACTCAGGTAATAGCAGCTGGCGCCTTCGGCAGGTTTGCCCGCATTCAACGGTCGGCCCCAGGACATTCTCACGGATTCTTCATCGCCGCCAAATTTTGCCGGGCCGAACCCATCGAAATTGGCGGCCGTGGCGTCATTTGGTTTGACCGGCTTTATCGCCGTTTCATTAACCGGCAATTCCGTTGCAGACGACCTTGATGCCGGGGTTTTTGCCTCATCCACGCCGGGTTTGCAGCTCGGAAGCAATACAAAACCCGCGGACAGCAACAATATTTTACAGACTGGATTCAGCAGCATTTTATTTACCCCGTAATTGGTCTGTTTTCAGCTTCCGAACCTAAACACAGGGGCGTTAATGCCATGTGACGGTGTATATTCCCGGTTAGTATTTTGCGTTCCTGCCAAACATCGCCATCAGGATTGATAAGACAATGGGAATATTCAAGGATTTGCACAATAAACAGGTCAACAACGGCATTTTCATCGCCTTGTTGCTGATTTTCGCAGCAGGTATCGCCGTGTGGTGGCATGGCAATGGCAGTAGCAGTGGTCCGGCCAAGACCGCCTTGCCTTACGGACAGCACCCGCTAACCCAGATAAAAGCTTTGTCTCTCTGCGGCACGGTACCGAAGTTTACCGGTACGGTTAATTGCGAGGATTCCGAACAGCAAGCCAATGTCGCCGGCCATAGTATCTGGACAGATGCCGCCGGCGTTCCGGTGCTGCGCATGGATTTGATAACGACGGCCAATCTGTCGATCGCCGAACCCATTACCTCCAATGCATGGTTCGACAATATTTTGCCGGAGATCAAGGCATCGGGACGACTGGACTGGGCCGAGCCGAAAGGCGCCTGGTCGAAAGCCGCCATCACGCGCAAGGAGAGCGAACAGGAATTATTGTTCGAAGATAATGGCGTTGTGGTGGTGATGCAGAGCAATACCTTTGATCGCGCAAGTTTGCTGAAACTCGCGGACCAAACCTTGAGAGCATTACGCCAGGCGAAACCGCCTATTTCTTCTGCGGACGCCGCCAAGCCGGAATAGAAATTTGCCGTGCGCGCGAGACGGTCAGCTGATCCTCAGGTGCGTCTTTTGTAATCACGCTACCAGCACCGATCGTTGCGTTTCTGGCGACGGTGACCGGCGCTACTAGCGATGAATTCGATCCGACAAAAACGCCATCTTCAATCGTCGTGAGCGATTTATTCACGCCGTCGTAATTACAGGTGATCGTGCCGGCACCGATATTCACTTTTTCGCCGATGGCGGCATCACCAAGATAACTCAAATGGTTTGCCTTACTGCCTTTGCCGAGACGGGCTTTCTTGGTTTCGACAAAATTCCCGATATGCACGTTTTCGGCCAATTCGGTGCCGGGGCGCAAACGGGCAAACGGGCCGATCGTACAATGCTTGCCGGCGACAACACCTTCAAGATCGGAATGCGGATGAACCTGCACACCATCGGCCAGCGACACATTTTTCAGGCGACAAAACGGACCGATTCTCACGCCATTACCGAGCGTTACCTTGCCTTCGATAATGACGTCGACATCGATTTCAACGTCGGTTCCCACCACCAGTTCGCCGCGCATATCAAAACGGGCCGCATCGTTGAAGCGCACGCCCTGCTCGGCCAGCTTTTTTGCAGCGCGTATTTGATACGCACGCTCCAGCTGCATTAGCTGCCACGGATCGTTTGCACCTTCGGTCTCGATGACATCACCGCAGCGCACAACGGTGGCTGCCTGATATTCGTGCGCTGCCGATGCAAATACGTCGGTCAGATAATATTCGCCCTGGGCATTATTGTTTTTCAGGCCTGTCAGCCATTTTTTCAGCATCGTGGCATGGGCCGCAATCATTCCGGTATTCACCAGATGTATCGCACGTTGTTCGGCACTCGCGTCTTTTTGTTCGACAATCGCGGCGACGTTACCGACAGCATCGAGCACGATGCGGCCATAACCGGTTGGGTTTTCGAGTTCGGCTGCCAATACGACCAGGCTCGCATCAAAGGCCAGCATGGCCTGCAGGGTTTCGGTGCGGATCAATGGCACGTCACCATAGAGCACCATCACGCGTGCGTTGTCGGGAATGGCTGGCATCGCCTGCTGTACCGCATGTCCGGTGCCCTTCTGTTCGGCCTGCTCGACCCAATTCAGATCAAGCTGATCCGAGAATGCTTCACGCACCTGCACACCACCATGGCCATAAACGATATGCAGACCTTCTGGCTCAAGTGCGCGAGCTGCAGCAATGACATGCGCAAGCATGGGTTTGCCGGCAATTTTCTGCAGCACTTTCGGCAAAGCCGACTTCATTCGTTTGCCTTCACCGGCAGCGAGAATCACGATATGGAGGGCTTGGGTCATGGGCTTGCTCGAAACATGCTGACGTGGACACAGATGCTATCAGAAGCGGGCTTTTGTGGGAGCGACTTTAGTCGCGATGCTTGCTACAGAAACATCGCAGGCCCGAGATTCAATCACGGTCCAGGCTGGATCCACAAAATTTTCGCAATTGCCGGCAATAAAAAACGCCGCGGTTGGCGGCGTTTTTCGGGAAGCAAAAATAACTCAGTGCTTCATGTTTTTGCGTAGGCGTTCCAACGCCTGCAATTGCGCCAATGCCTCGGCGAGCTTTGCCTGAGCTTCGGCGATTTCCATCGCTTCGCCACGGTTCGCGAGAATGCGTTCGGCATCTTCCTTGGCGGACTTGGCCTTGGCTTCGTCCAGATCCGAAGCACGAATCGCGGTGTCGCTCAACACCGAAACCACCTGCGGCTGCACTTCGAGAATACCGCCGGAAATATAAAACTCCTGCTGCTCGCCATTGGCCAAGGTGACGCGAACATAGCCCGGCTTCAAACGCGTGATCAGTGGCGCATGGCGCGGCGCGATGCCGAGTTCGCCCATTTCACCGGTGACCACGACCATCTGTACATCACCGTGAAAAATTTCGTTCTCGGCACTGACGATGTCGCAACGGATTGTAGAAGTCATATGTGTTTCTCGTGATTCGTGAACGCTAAGGTGCGTTGGAAACGCACCCTATGTTTTTACGCTTTGGAACTTATGCTTTTTCAGCCATTTTCTTGGCTTTCTCGATGGCTTCGTCGATGCCGCCAACCATGTAGAAAGCCTGTTCTGGCAGACTGTCGCATTCGCCATCGCAAATCATCTTGAAACCGCGGATGGTGTCTTTCAGCGTGACGTACTTGCCAGGCGAGCCGGTGAATACTTCGGCGACATGGAAAGGCTGCGAGAAGAAGCGTTCAATTTTACGGGCGCGCGATACAGCTTGCTTGTCTTCTTCCGACAATTCGTCCATACCCAGAATCGCGATGATATCTTTGAGTTCTTTGTATTTTTGCAGCGTGGCTTGAACGCGACGAGCGGTGTCGTAATGTTCGTGGCCGATCACGTTCGGATCGAGCTGACGCGAGGTGGAATCCAGTGGATCCACCGCTGGGTAAATACCGAGCGAGGCGATGTTACGCGACAACACGACGGTGGCGTCCAAGTGGGCGAAGGTGGTCGCTGGCGATGGATCGGTCAAGTCGTCGGCCGGCACGTAAACGGCCTGGATCGAGGTGATCGAACCAGTCTTGGTCGAGGTAATACGCTCTTGCAGAACGCCCATTTCTTCGGCGAGGGTTGGCTGGTAACCCACGGCCGATGGCATACGACCCAACAGCGCGGACACTTCGGTACCGGCCAGGGTGTAGCGGTAAATATTGTCAACGAACAGCAGGACGTCTTTACCCTTGCCGGACGCATCTTTTTCGTCACGGAAGTATTCCGCCATGGTCAGACCGGTCAGCGCAACGCGCAGACGGTTGCCCGGTGGTTCATTCATCTGGCCGTACACCATCGCGACCTTGTCGAGAACGTTGGAATCTTTCATTTCGTGATAGAAGTCGTTGCCTTCACGGGTACGTTCACCGACACCGGCGAACACCGACAAACCGGCGTGCGCTTTTGCGATGTTGTTGATCAATTCCATCATGTTCACGGTCTTGCCGACGCCGGCACCGCCGAACAGGCCGACCTTGCCGCCCTTGGCGAACGGGCACATCAGATCGATAACCTTGATGCCGGTTTCGAGCAATTCGTTGGCCGAAGACTGGTCTTCGTACGAAGGTGCAACGCGGTGGATTTCCCAATGATCCTTGGTGTTCACCGGGCCGGCTTCGTCGATCGGATTGCCAAGCACGTCCATGATGCGGCCGAGGGTTTCGGCGCCGACTGGAACGGAAATGGCCTTGCCGGTATTGGTCGCCACCAGGTTGCGTTTCAAACCGTCGGTCGAGCCAAGCGCAATCGTACGCACGACGCCGTCGCCGAGTTGCTGCTGCACTTCAAGCGTGATCTCGGTGCCGCCAACTTTCAGCGCATCGTAGATTTTCGGCACTTCATCGCGATTGAACTCAACGTCCACCACCGCGCCGATGATTTGTACAATCTTGCCCTGGCTCATTTTTGTATCCTCAAATAAATCAATTTGTTTATGCACGCTGTTTGGTCTGCCGCAAAAAATTTTCTTCTGTAGGAGCGACGGAAGTCGCCACCAACATCCCGAACGCCGCGACTTTCGTCGCTCGTACGGGTATTAATTAAACTGCTGCCGCGCCGCCGACGATTTCGGAAATTTCCTGGGTAATCGCCGCTTGACGCGCCTTGTTGTAAATCAATTGCAGTGTTTCGATCAGTTTGTTGGCGTTGTCGGAAGCCGACTTCATCGCGACCATGCGTGCCGCATGCTCGGAGGCCAGGTTTTCGAGTACCGCCTGATACACCAGCGATTCGACGTATCGGGTCATCACATGGTCCAGCACCACTTCGGCGCTTGGTTCATAGATGTAATCCCAGTCGTGCTTGCTTTGCAGGCTTTCCGATGGCGGCAGCGGCAGCAGTTGATCCTGCGTAGGCTTCTGCGTCATCGTGTTGATGAAATCGTTGTAGCAGAGGAAAACGCGATCGAGTTTTGCGGCCGAAAAACCGTCCAGCATCACCTTGATCACTCCGACCAACTGGTCCACTTGCGGTTTTTCGCCCAGATGAGTAACCGAGCCGGTCATCGTGACCTTCAAGCGACGGAAAAAAGTAGCCGCTTTCTGGCCAACGCAGACCACGTCGATTTCAACGCCCTTCGCTTGCCATTCGCGCATGTCGGCGAGGATGCGACGGAACATTTGCGAGTTCAGGCCACCACAAAGACCGCGGTCGGTCGAAACCACGATATAGCCGATACGTTTCACTTCGGAACGATCCACCATGAACGGATGGGTGTATTCCGAATTGGCTTTCGCGATATGGCCGATCATCTGCGTCATCAGGCGCGCGTAAGGACGCGATGCCTTCATGCGTTCCTGGGCTTTACGAATTTTCGAAGCCGAGACCATTTCGAGCGCGCGCGTCACCTTGCGGGTGTTCTGCACGCTCTTGATCTTGGTTTTAATTTCTCTGCCGCCTGCCATAAATTTTCTCGTATAGGGTGCGCTCTAGCGCACCTTGTGAAAACTCAATTTCTACCACGGTGCGCCGGGGCGCACCCTATGCACTTACCAAGTACCGGTCGTTTTGAATTCCGAAATGATCTTCTTGAATTCGGCTTCGATTTCCTTGTCCCAGGCACCGGTTTCGACGATTTTCTTTTCCAGTGCGCCGTAGCTATTGGTCATGTGCGCATGCAAGCCTGCTTCGAAAGCCTGGATCTTGTTCAGTGGCACGTCGTCCATTTGGCCTTCGTTGACGGCATAAATGGAAAGACCCATTTGTGCGATCGACATCGGAGCGTACTGTTTTTGTTTCATCAATTCGGTCACGCGCTGGCCGCGTTCCAGTTGTTTGCGGGTAGCTTCGTCGAGATCGGAGGCGAACTGGGCGAATGCTGCCAATTCACGATACTGCGCGAGCGAGATACGAATACCGCCCGACAGTTTTTTCATGATGTTGGTTTGCGCTGCACCACCGACGCGGGACACCGAAATACCGGCGTTGACCGCAGGACGGATACCGGCGTTGAACAGATCGGTTTCCAGGAAGATCTGGCCGTCGGTGATCGAAATCACGTTGGTCGGAACGAAGGCGGAAACGTCACCGGCTTGGGTTTCGATGATCGGCAATGCGGTCAGCGAACCGGTCTTGCCTTTCACGGCACCGTTGGTGAATTTCTCCACGTATTCTTCGTTGACGCGAGCTGCACGTTCCAGCAAACGGGAGTGCAAATAGAACACGTCGCCGGGATACGCTTCGCGACCTGGAGGACGACGCAGCAACAACGAAATTTGACGGTAAGCCACGGCTTGCTTGGACAGATCGTCATAAACGATCAGTGCGTCTTCGCCGATGTCGCGGAAGTATTCGCCCATCGTGCAACCAGCGTAGGCGCTGATGTATTGCATGGCCGGGGATTCGGAAGCGGTAGCGGCAACGACAATCGTATGGGCCAGTGCGCCGTTGTCTTCAAGACGACGTACGACGTTGGCAACGGTCGAGGCTTTTTGGCCAATCGCAACGTACACGCACTTAACGCCGGTACCTTTCTGATTGATGATGGCATCGATCGCCATCGCGGTTTTGCCGGTTTGACGGTCGCCGATGATCAGTTCGCGCTGACCGCGACCGACGGGAATCATGGCATCAACCGATTTGTAACCGGTTTGCACAGGCTGGGACACCGATTTACGCCAGATCACGCCCGGTGCCACTTTTTCTACTGGAGCAGATGAAGTCGCATTCAATGGGCCTTTACCGTCGATTGGCTCGCCGAGTGCGTTCAGTACGCGACCAAGCAATTCCGGACCGGTAGGGACTTCCAGGATGCGACCGGTGGTTTTCGCGGTATCGCCTTCGCGGATGTTTTTGTAGTCACCCAGCACGACCGAACCGACCGAATCACGCTCGAGGTTCAGAGCCAGTGCATAGGTGTTGTTCGGCAATTCAATCATTTCGCCTTGCATCACATCGGCCAGGCCGTGGATACGCACGATACCGTCGGAGACGGAGGTAACAGTGCCTTCATTACGCGCTTCGGCGGCCAGTTTGACCTTTTCGATGCGGGTCTTGATCAGTTCGCTGATTTCGGACGGATTGAGCGTTTGCATGGGTGAGTCCTCAGCCGGTGTGACCCGGTTGTTTCAAAAGTTAGTTCGTTAAGCTCGCGTGCAAGCGAGCCAGTTTGGTTTTAATCGAGCCATCGATCACGACGTCGCCGGTATTGATCACCACGCCGCCAATCAAGCTTTCATCGACATGCGCGGTGATTTCCACTTCGCGGTCGAAACGCTTTTTCAGCGCGGTACGCAATTGCGTCAGCTCGGCAGCATCCAGCGTTTTCGCCGAGGTGACGCTGGCCTTTACCACGCGCTCTGCATCCGCTTTCAACTCGTCGAACAAGGCGGCGATTTCCGGCAGCAATTGCAGGCGGCGATTATCGGCAAGCACAGCCAAAAATTGCTGATAGCTTGCATCTGCATCACCGGGAGGGCTCAACAATTCATTGATCACTGTTGATGCAACACGTGGATCGCCAAGTGCATTTTTGACGGCAGGCAATTCGGCGGCAATCGCCGTAAATCCGAGTGCTTGCGACCATTGTGCGAGACGGCTTTGCTCACGCGCAATCGAAAATGCGGCGCGAGCATAAGGGCGGGCAAGGGTAAGGGCTTCGCTCATGATCCGGCTCAGATTTCAGCAGCGAGTTCGTCCAGCAACGCCTTGTGGGCATTGATGTCGATTTCACGCTTGATCAGTTTTTCAGCGCCTTGAACGGCCAGTGCCGACACTTGCTTGCGAAGGTCTTCACGGGCTTTCGTGGTCGCCGCGAGAATGTCGGCCTGTGCAGCCGCTTTCTGGCGATTGCCTTCAACGATGGCTTCCTGCTTGGCGGCATCGATGATCTGATTTCCGCGGGCTTCGGCCTGTGCAATGATTTCCGCGGCTTTGCCACGGGCTTCACGCAATTGTTCGTTGACGCGTTCTTCGGCTTGCGCGAGTTCCGACTTGCTGCGATCAGCAGCGGCCAGACCTTCGGCAATTTTGGCTTGACGCTCTTCAATAGCCGCCATGATGTGCGGCCAACCGAATTTCATCACCAACCAAGCGACCGAGAAAAACGCGGCGCATTGGATGATCAGTGTGATATTGGGATCCATAACCTACTCCTGTTGGCCGACAGCACAATGCCGTCGGCTTACACATACTCAGACTTGCAAATTAGCCTGCGAGCTGGGTGAGGAACGGGTTAGCGAAGATCAGCAACAGGGCAATGGCAACGCCGATCATCGGAATCGCATCGAGCAAGCCGGCGACGATGAACAGCTTGGTTTGCAGCATTGGGGTCAATTCTGGTTGACGGGCTGCGCCTTCCAGAAATTTGCCGCCGAGGATGGCGAAACCGATAGCGGTGCCGAGTGCGCCCAAGCCAATCAACAGGGCGGCTGCGATAACGGTCATGCCCATTACGTCAGCGATAAGATTGATGTTTTCCATGTTGCTCTCCGTTCGTGTTGCAAAGTTAAGTTAAAAAAGTTGAATCAAAAAAGTGGAACAAAATCTTTAGTGCTTTTCAGACGCCATGCTCAGGTAAACCACGGTCAGCATCATGAAGATGAAGGCCTGCAGGGTGATAACGAGAATGTGGAAGGCGGTCCAGACGAAGCTCGCCAGGAACTGCATCGGCATCATCGCGTAGGTCGCGCCGCTCGAAAGCGAGGAACCCAGCGTCATAACCGCAATAAGGATGAAAATCAGCTCGCCGGCGTACATGTTGCCGAACAGTCGGAGACTGAGCGAAATTGGACGCACCACTTCTTCGATCAAGCGCAGCAACAGATTTGCAGGTGCCAGCATGATCATGCCGATGGTGCTGTGGGCATGAAAAGGTGCCGTGAAGATTTCTTTGGTGAACAGACCGATACCCTTGTGTGCGATGCCGAAATAATGGATCAGCAGGAACACGCCAATCGACATGCCCAAGGTAGTATTCATGTCGGCCGTCGGCACAACGCGCAAATAAGCGTGCGCAGGGTCATGACCAGCGGCCGCATTGGCCTTGGCCCAAAGCCATGGCAGCAGATCAACCGGCACCATGTCCATGAAATTCATCAGGAATACGAGACCAAAAATGGTCACGGCCAAGGGCGCTATGAATTTGCTCTGGCCGTGGAAGGTTTCGCGAACCAGACCGTCAATACCGGTCACCATCATTTCGATGGCACATTGCAGCTTGCCCGGAACGCCAGCTGTGGCGCGGCGAGAAACATACAAAAACACACCCAGGAAAATACCGCACATCAACAGCAGGAAAATCACGCTGTCGACGTTGATTATCATGAATTTACCTTCACCAATATGCCATTGCAGATGATGCAAATGGTGTTGGATATATTCGGTTGTACCGCCGCTTTTAGCTTCAGTGCTCACGCTTCACCTTACCGCCAGACATTGCCACGAGTGGAAACACTACCAAGGCCAGAACCACACCGATCGCAATCGCCAGCGGCGCAAGCGCCTTCATGCGAAACGACAGGAACAGAATCAACCCCACGATTAACCATTTCAAACACAGACCCAGCCAGAGCCGGGAATACACACGACCAGCAGGTTGAATTCCGCCACCTAGCGAAAGCTGCGCCATTGCCAAGCTTCCCAGCAATATCGACAGCACCCCTGCCATCAGCCCCAAACCTGCGGCTCGGCCAATCAGAACCCATACAATCAGCATTGCCGCGATACCTGTCAGGGCCTGCCATTTCGCAATCAGCAAGGCCAGTCTTTGGCCTTCGGCGAGATGTTTTTGCATGGCAGACACCTCGGCAGCCCAAGGCCACGGCAATTCCTAACTTAGATCAAAATTATAACAGTCCGCCAAGGCCAGCGACAACCCGTATATGACTTTGATTTAAGAGCCGTGACTCTAGAAATTAGGCATACTGCGGGCTTGATCACATGGAATACACACGTTATGACAATTGCTCTTTACTGCGTACTGGCCGCCGGCCTGATGCCATTCCTGTGGACCGGCGTAGCCAAAGTGCGCGGCCCGCGGTACAACAACTTCAATGTCCGGCTTTGGCAGGGCAAACTCGAAGGCGCGGCACAGCGCGCACATGCGACACACCTGAATAGCTTTGAAGCATTTCCCTTGTTTGCCGCGGCCGTTATCGTGGCGCAGATTACCGGGGCTGAGCAGGCACGGGTCGACATGCTGGCTTTGGGCTTTATCGGACTGAGAGTTTTGTATGGCATTTTGTATCTGGCAGACAAGGCGACTTTGCGGAGCCTGGTCTGGATGGCAGCATTAATCTGCAATGTGATGATTTTCATTGCCGGGAAATAAGAAATGCATGAAGTTTGCGTGACTCACGATTTCAAGTTTCCGCAAGAGCAGGTCTTTGACGGCATCAGCGAGCACGTCGAATTTTTAAGCACTAGTTCGATTCGCTGCCGCATGATTCACGAGGGCAAAACGGACCCCAATGGCCTGGGCGCACTACGAGAAGTGAAAAAAGGCAGCATCCTTTTCGAAGAAGCCATCACCGCATTTGATCGGCCGAATGCCTATGAATATCGAATACTTGCATTGCGTGGTCCATTCAAATTCAAGCTGCCTTTTCATCATGAGCATGGCCGGCTTGAACTGGCGTTTATCGACGGACAGACACGGCTTGTCTGGACAAGCCGATTCCACTTTTCAATACCCCTGCTGGGCAAGTGGATAGAACGGAAACTGGGAAGCTCGATCAGTGCCTCATTCGCGTTTTTTCTCCATCGGCTGGATTCGCGACTTCAAAACTCATAAGCCCGAGCTGGAACCTGCCCGCCGCAGAATCGGCGCCTCCAGCCAATGCCAGGACAAAAATGCGAGCGTTATTGACACCACGAAGCTGACGACAAAGAAAGTAATAAATTGCGACCTTGCAGCATCAATGCCACCCATGTTTTCGCGCACGATGACCATCAGCGGGTAATGCCAGAGATATACCCCGTAACTGATGCGACCAAGCCACTGTAAAGCGCTCGATTGCAATACGGCATCCAGCAGGTTTTTCCCCGATGCGATTGCCAACAGCATGATGGCGATGCAAACAGACGCATACAGATGCCAGTAGGCGAGGACAGGCTGGGTAGTTGGTGCGCCATGATAGGCATCACTGCCCTGCAACCAACCGAGTGACGGCAATGAAAGCAGAACAATGATCGAGAAAAAAATCATCAGGTTCCTCGGTCTTTCTTTCGGCAATCGGTGATGGAAGCGAAATCGCACAAAGAAAAAGGCTGTCAGCATGCCGATTAAAAACTGGAATAAACGACCAGGTAAATGATCAACCCAATAGACCTCCTCGGCACGCGTGAGCCCGGATTGCATCAGGACATGACGATAGAGCAAGCTCAGGGCAATACCCAGCAACAACCAATACCAGCGACGATCCGTCAGGAAAATCGCCAGCCACGGCAGCAACATGTAAAAACCGAACTCCACCGGCAATGTCCACCATGTCGGCACGTACGCGGGCACCAGGGGCCAGGCATTAATCCACAAAACAGAATGTGCAAATACGCCGCCGGGTGTCGGCGCACTCCACGGCATGCCTGCGCCCACGCCGAGCAGCGCTAGAACCAGGACAAAAATGATCTGGAAATAATACGCGGGGATAATCCTGAAAAATCTTTTTCTTGCATAGGAAAACAGATTCGGGAACGCTTCTTTTCTTCTTGCCGCTTCGGCAAACGGCATCGCGAGCAGAAACGCCGACAATGTGAAAAAGACATCGACACCAGTCCCGCCCATTGCCATCAACCATTCAATCGGTGCCGGCATATCGCCTGCCTTGCCCGCCATCAGAAAAGCGTGCAACAACAATACCCAAAGCGCAGCCAGGCCGCGTATACCCGTGAGGCTTGGCCAAACATTCTGGACTGACAAGCCGGGTTTCTCGGTGGGGATCGGATTTGCCCGTTTTTTGTTTGGCTGTGACTTCATTTGCCGTAGTATGCGGATTAGGCTTGACACCTGCCAGCCGGAACAACCGTCAGCTTTTACATGGCCACGGCGGGCCCGGAGTTACGTTATTACATTATTGCCAACACATGAAACGCTTTAGGGGAACAACCATGAATTCATCGGATTCGCAAAATCGGAACCGCTTTTCCGGGTTTCGCTCTGCACACATGAAGCGATTTGTTCTCGCAGCTTTTTTATTGTTGACTGCCTGGATACCACAGGCCTTTGCCACCACCGGTTGCGAAATCTTTGTCAGCGGCATTAACACCGCTACCGTGGCTCCACTTGCGTCACAACCTTTCTCGGTCATCCTGCAGGATACCGGTGGTGGCCCATGCACGGCCGCCAATCTGACTTTTTCCATCATTAGCGACACCACGGGGGGCGTTGGCCTGCCCGCGACGATTACCGGCGCAACGTTCAGCTTCACTGGCGACTTGCAAAACTTCAATATCGGCGCCGGCAACACGGGTGGCGGCACCGCGATCGTGCAAGTCAATTGCAGCAGCTGCTTCAATGGCTCGACCTCGGTGCAGTTCACTCTCAATACCAGCAATGTTTTTACTTTTACGGCGACTTCGCCGACTTCGGTAACAACCAACCAATCCAAACCATTCACCTTGAGTACCAATTTGCTGGTGAACGGGGTCGGCTCGGGCGGCACATATCAAACAAATTTCTTCACTTTGCCAAGCGGCCCCTCCATCGGTACCGTGACCAATGATGGCGCCGGCAATGCGAGTGTAACGACCACCCTGTTCACGTCGGGAACGCGAAATATCGAGGCACAGGTGCTCTGCCCCAGCGTGCCTGGCTGCCCGCCGGCTCCAGTTCCATTCACGGTTATCGTCGAGCCCGTTGTGATGACTGCCGTTTCCGCCAATACCGTAACCATCCCTGCGGGTGGTAATACGACACTGGTTGCTCGATACGGCAGCACTAACTCGGTGGTGAACCCGGGTTATCCCGTGAACTGGAATATAAGCTCAGGTAACCCGCCCGGCGATGGTGCTCTTTCTGGTGTAACCGCCATCAATGGTGTTGGCCAGACTCAAGTAGACTTTACGGCTACTGTGCCTGGTGTCTATACCGTGCAGGTCTTCTCGGGCGATACATGGAGCTCCGACCCGAGCGAAACTTTCACTATTACCGTCACCGCTATTACCCGCACATTGACGGTGTCCTCCGGCAATGGTCAGTCCGCACCAACGAGTGCACCGCTGCCGGCGCCGCTGGCTGTACTTGCACAAGACAATGGTGTATTTGCGCCCGGCATCACCATTAATTGGGCGGTGGTTTCCGGAAGTGCGACGCTGAGTGCGCCCACCAGTGTTACCAATGTCGCTGCCGGCATTGCCACGATCAACGTCAATCTTGGGCCAACACCCGGGCCAATTGTCATCACTGGTACCCGATCAGATGACATCACGGCAGTAGCCACTTTCAATCTGACATCCACTCTTACCCGAACCTTGAGCATTAGTTCGGGCAATGGCCAGAGCGCGACTCCGGGTTCCCCCCTACCTGCCGCCTTGGTGGTTGATGCAAGAAACAATGGCGTTGCCGCACCAGGTGTGACGATCAACTGGACCATCACGGCCGGGTCTACATTAGGAGCGCCGTCGAATATCACTTCCGGTGCTGGCCTGGCTTCCAATACAGCAACCATCAGCACAACGCCTGGCGCAATCACCATTACAGCCACGAGGCAGGACGACCCCGCCGTTTTCGTCAACTTTACTGTGAATGGCGTGAGCCTTGCGGCGATTCCGGACCTGACTCCGCCCCAGCAGGAACTGGCCAACGCACTCGACACGATTTGCGCAAACCTGAATTCACTGGCAAGCCCGACGGCAGCTCAAATCGATTTCAAGGCACGCTGTCAGGAACTTGCCAATAACGCCGCATCGAATCCCGACGATGTGGTGAAGGCGCTCGATGAATTGCTGCCCGATACACAAGCAGCACAGGCTCGCGCCTCCATGCTTACGGCATCGCGACAGTTTGAAACCATCAGTGCTCGCATTGCGGCACTTCGTAGTGGAACACAGGGTGGCAGCTTTGATGGACTTGCACTACAAAGCAGGAATGGCAGCGTGTCACTTGGCAGCATGTTCAGCAGCCTGAGCGGCGAATCACCGGCCAAGGAAGTCGGCGCCGATTTCCAGCGCTGGGGTTTCTTCGCCAGCGGTACGATTGGAAGTGGTGATGCCAATGCTGCCGGCCTGACACCAAGCTTTGACTTCGATATCCATGGCCTCACTTTCGGTGTGGATTACCGCCAGAGTGACAAACTGATTTTTGGTGCGGCCATCGGATACACCAATCAAGATACCAATCTTGCTCCGGGCCAGGGCGGCGTTGATGCCAGCGGCTATACGCTGTCGGCCTATGGCACCTACTTCAAGGACAATAGCTGGTACACCGATACCGTCATCACGTTTGGCAAAAACAATTATGACCTGACGCGACAAATCACTTACACGATTCCCGACGGAATGGGTGGCTTTACAACGGTCAATCAAATGGCGCGCTCGGATTCCGGTGGTGACTTATTGAGTTTCGGTGCAACTTTCGGCCGGGATTTCCAGAAAGGCGGATGGAGTATCGGTCCTTATGGTCGCGTGCTTTATACCCGACTCAATTTTGACAGGATTGAGGAAACCCTTGTGTCTTCAGGCCCTGGCGCAGGACTCGCTCTGATTGTGGAAGAACGCAGTCTTGATTCCCTCGCCAGCATTTTCGGTGCGAAGTTTACTCGTGCCATCAGCACCAATTGGGGAGTGCTGACGCCCCACTTCCAGTTCGAATGGGAGCACGAATTCAATTCCGACCCAGGTGCTGCAACTGCCCGTTTCGTCAACGATCCGACCGGGACCGAAATCACTCTGAGCGATGCGCCCTATGATGCCGATTTCTTCCGAATCGGATTGGGTCTGTCCGCCATCATGAGCAAGGGCCGCTCGGCCTTTATGTACTACGACAAATCCATTGGCCGGGATGGCATCAGTCAGGACAACCTGGCTCTGGGCTTACGCCTGGAGTTTTGACGTCCTCACGGAATTATCCGAAAGGCCCGCATTGCGGGCCTTTTTGTATACCTCTTTCTGTTAAACAATCGATATGCATAAGTATTCCACAATTGTTCTTTCTTGAGATCGACGCTACGTCTCGCTACTTTGCGCTGGTTGGCTCAGCAATTTGGCATACTTCTCGCCAGATATATCCAGGAATAATGCATGCCGCTCAAATTGAGGCATCCGCCAATACTCTGCTCTGCGATTGTGGCGATTACGCTCCTGAATTATGCGAGCACATCAGAAACTTTTGCCGAAAGATCCGCCGGTGACCGCGCCCGCATAACGGCCATCAAGGCAGATCGGATTTTTGAAGGCGAAAAGATAATCAATTATTTTTCGGTATTTACAAAAGAACCGGAGCGTGCGGCCGACTTTCAGCATATCCCCGATACCAACCAAAGCGGATATAGCTTCCCCATAAAACTGATCAAGCGCTATGAGGACTCGACTGGCAAGATCCGACTTCAAGGCACCATTTTCCTGCGGGGAAACGCAAGTAATGCCGCACTACCATTGCTCAATAAGTTCTTCTCGGATTCAGGTGGTCAAAGCTCGAGAGGAACCACCTACCTTGTGAAAATACGCTTCGAGCCGGCGGCGGCACATACAAAGACTGAAGAGACCGTAGAAATCAACTGGCTGAGCAAGACCGAACTGACGAACTATGCTGGCGAGGAGAACATTAAAAACATTTCAGTCGACAGCAAGATGGTGGTAGGTCTGACGCAATTGGGCAGCAATACGGCGAAGATAAACCCGGTCTATGAAAATGCCCGCAGCATGAAGCTGGCATTCGCGAATTGGCCCATCACATCTCGGCAATTGCGCGAAATCATAAAACACACACGTGGTGTCTACGCACACGAACTGACACATGCCATGGGTCTATCACATATGCGTAATCATACGAAGTCGATAGTGTCTTATGCTTCTGGACGTTTCCTGACAGGCGATGATGCACGGGCCATCTGTCTTTTAGTCACCAATAACGATCAGAGTCTTTGTGCTGAGTGATGACTTCTTTTCGTGTCGGTCTGCCTTTAAACTTTTGCGGAAAGTATTTTTGCCCAATCCTGTTATGACCAATGTTTAGCCCGCTGGGTAGGCAAGCAAAGAGGCGCTTTGCCTGCTATTGATAGGCGCGGCGATGCCGCATAAAAAAACGCCACCCCGTTTGGGATGGCGTTTTAGGATAAAACCCTGGC
>Ga0209175_10000221_pt1 | contig 40071 bp, 33 predicted proteins | sample JI91814C2DNA_FD_187506 | JGI IMG/M metagenome (GOLD analysis project Ga0209175, IMG submission 187506) | Wastewater effluent complex algal communities from Wisconsin, to seasonally profile nutrient transformation and Carbon sequestration -... | ecosystem: Engineered > WWTP > Effluent > Algae...
AAGACGCTGCCGATCGGCATGCAGTTGGTGGGCGCGTCGTTCGATGAGGGTGTGCTGCTGCGTGTGGCGCGGATGTTGGAGCGCGAGTTGGACCTGGGTGAGAAGTTGATCCCGATGCGCGGGTGAACGTTCCGTCAGAACCGCGACTGTAACGGAGCGGGCACTTTCTGCAAGGCGCTGGTTCGGCGATTGATAGATGTCCGTGCATCACGGCTTTGTGTGATTCTGTGTCTGTCGATATCTGTGCGCAACCGCGCCCTCACGGCCGCGGTTCTGATCACGCGCGGATCGTCGTTTCTATTTCCCGGACAGCACGAGCAGGATCGCGAGTGTCAGCAGTGTCGCGTTGTGGAGGAAGTGCCCGACCATCGGCGCGATGAGCGAGCCGCGCCACTCGCGCGTGAGCGCGAACGTGAAGCCCAGCGTGATGACGGGAAGGAGCAGTGCTAGGGCGTAGCCGTGCATGAATCCGAACACCAGTGCGCTGATTGCGGCGGCGGCGAACACGCCCAGGCGCCCGCGCAGGTGGCGGAAGAACGCTCCGCGGAAGACCATTTCTTCGGTCAATGGCGCCCAGATAGTCGCGAGTAAGAACACGAGCACGAGCGTTGTTGAATCGCCCTGGCCTACCAGATCCTGGATTGGGTTGTGAGGTGGCCCCGCCGAAGGATCGCTGTGTGATTTGGCGAGGGTGTACACGATCACGATCGCGAGGGCGATCGCGATGAACGGGATGCTGGCGAAGTACGCGAAAATGCCAACGCCGACTTCGTGCAAGAGACTCTTGCTGCTGGTCAGGCCGAGTTGTGCGCGCCAGTCCTTGGCGGCGACACCTCTTGCGAGGGGCCAGAGCGGGACGAGGAGCAAGAGCCACTGGCTCAGGAGTTTGATGTTGATTGCCTCGGGCGGGAGCAGGAGGTGTGTGACGAGTTGGAGCAGAAGGAACGAGCCAAGGAAGAGTGCGACGGTTTCGAGGTAGACGCTGCCGCCGGGTGCTGGCGCGGTGAACCGCCGCTTGATCTTGCCGTTGCCGAGCATGACGAAGAAGGCGATGCACGCCGAGAGACCGCCCAATCCGCCCACAACGAGAATGCACAGGAAGAGAACTACGAGCAGCGCCATGTAGCCGCCGCCCGCGACGAGCGGCGCACGGTTCGGGTCTGCGTCGGGCTTGCCAAAGGACAGAAGCAGTTCGCCCAGGTACCCATGATCGGCGACGAGGTCGTCGCGCTGCTTGCTCGAGAGTGCTGAGGATTGACCATCCAGAATCGTGCGCATGGAGGCGATCTGTTCGTCGAGGCGAGCCGTTTCCTCGGCGCTCAGGCTGTTCGTGCCCGTGGTCGCTTCGGCTTTGGCGACGTCCTCGAGTTCCTTACGAGCGACGTCCGCCCCGGCGAGTTCTGCGGCGACGATCGCGTGGCGGAACTTGTCCACGCGCGAGGCGCCGGGCTTGCCCGTCATGTCCAGCAACGCTTGTCCGTCGGACTGTGCCGCGGCACCAAAGAAACTCTTCAGGCGCACCATCATCTTGGCGGACTGCACGAACGGATCGCCGAGTGCGGGTGCGGCCATCGCCGAGGTGGGCGACTGAGAGTGCGGAGATTTCGGCTCAAAGAAACCCTGCTGAAGCAGCACCACTGCCACAAAGGCCAGGATTCCAACCACCCAGGCGACTTTGCCACCAAAGGATGATCCACGGTCTGGTGTGGACGTTAAGGGCACGCGTGGCTGGGTATTGTTTGGTAGTCCGTCGGGGTTCACACACTTTCATCGGTCCGGGTGCTGGGTGATCACGAAGGAAGTGGTTCCGCTCGGCCCGTGTTCGAAGGGTGGACGGCGCAGAAAATCACGTGGCAAGGGCCTATCCTCCCCCTCACTCGCCCGGGCATGGATTCCGGGTGCACAGTCAAACTCTGCAGGCCTTGGGACGTGGAACGCTCCCCTGATCTGCCCGACCCGCGCGGTACGCGGCGGTTTGAAGCGGACGGCTTGTCGTCCCGCATGGTTCTTCGACCCTTGGCGTTTGCCTTGGATCGGCCTTGCGGACGCCCGGGCCCGAAGCGCTGGAGATGGTCATGCCGGACATGTTTCGTCGTCAGACGTGGGTAGCCAAGCCCGGGGAAGTCAAGAAGGTGTGGCGCGAGATCGATGCCGAGGGCGTGCCCTTGGGTCGTCTTGCCGCGGAGGTTGCGCTGGTGCTGATGGGCAAGCACCGCCCCGAGTACACCCCGCACACCGACTGTGGCGACTACGTCGTCGTGACGAATGCCAAGAAGGTCGAACTCAAGGGCAACAAGGCCGAGTACCGCATGAAGCAGCGGTACACCAGTTACCCCGGTGGCCTGAAGATGGAGTCGTACGGTCAGGTCCGCGACAGCAAGCCCGAGTTGCTGGTGGAGGACGCCGTGCGTCGTATGCTCCCCAAGAATCGCCTTTCTCGCGTGATGATGAAGGGCCTGATGGTGTACCCGGGCGCTGAGCACCCGCACACGAATCAGAAGATGGAAACCCTGAAGGTCAAGTAATCAAACCCCGCGAGGCCCGGCCGGTTGGGTCGCCCTGACTGGCACTGGAGCCCCGGAACACACGAACAAAAGGAAAAAGCATGTCCTCGATGAACACTGGTGATATGGATCTGTCGAAGTTTGGGATTGAGAGTTCTCCGATCAAGGCCCCCGCGCCCGAGATCGTCCGTCCGCCCCGCCTCGCCAAGCCCGCCGACAAGCGTGGCTGGTGGTGGGCCGTGGGTCGTCGTAAGTCTGCGGTGGCCCGCGTCCGCATGAAGCCCGCTTCCGGCGCCGATATTGGCATCAAGATCATTGGGCGTGACCCCAAGAAGGCCAAGACGATCGAGCAGTACTTCGCCGAGGAGCGCGACCGCCGCGAGGCGACGCTGGCCCTCACGTCCACGAACATGGGCGGGAAGTTCCAGATCGTGGTGAAGTGCTCGGGTGGCGGGTTCATGGGCCAGGCCGGCGCCGTGAAGTTGGCCATCGCCCGCGCCCTGCTGGACTACGATCCCTCCGTTGAGCCGGTGCTGCGTGAGCAAGGAATGCTCACCCGCGACGCACGCGAGGTTGAACGTAAGAAGTACGGCCAGGCAGGCGCCCGTCGTCGCTTCCAGTTCTCCAAGCGTTAAGCGACACGTTCGTTCCCGGAAGGATTCCGGAACAGAACACCGGCGGTTCATGGGCGGCGACCAAAGCCGCGGAATGGATTCGCCGTGCCAGAGCCCACGACCAACACACAGCCCACGGACCAAGGTTCGTGGGCTGTTTCTTTGGTCCGGCGCGTGCGGAAGGTGACGCCGCGCGTTGGCGGCGTGGTGGATGAGGTCGTCGTCAAGGGCGAAGTCGCACGCCGCTGGGTCGCGCGGCGTGGCAAGGTCGCCAAACTCGTGGTGCACGAGCAGGCCTCGCGCTGGCGCGAGCCCAAGCGACTCACGGTCATCATCGCCTCGGTCGCGGGCGCGTGCCTGGTGATCATGCTGCTCTTGATCTACGCACACTCGCTCACACGGCGGGCGCCGGAATGGTGGAACAAGAGTCTCGTCGTCGATCCGCTCGCGGGCGAAGCGATCGAGATGGGACTCATGCGGCATCTCTCCGCCGTGCGCCAGGCGGACCCGGCGATGAAGTCTGGTGAGGCGTGGCGCAGCACGCCATGGAGCGTCTCACTCAGTGAAGACGACGCGAACGCGTGGCTCAACGCTCGCCTGCCGCAGTGGATGCTCAATCGCGGCAAGCCCATCGAGTGGCCACGCGAACTCAAGGGTCTGCAGGTCAAGTTCGAGGATGGCACGATCCGCATGGGCATGCAGATCCAGGATGGGAACGACAGCATCATCGCGGGCGTGGCGCTCAAGCCTGAGATTCGCCCCGATGGGTCCTTGTGGATCAACTCCTCGGGGCTTGACATCGGATCGCTTCCCGCGCCCGCGTGGTCGATCGGTGCGGCTCGCTCGACGTATGGAAATCGCATCCCCGCGGCGATCCGTGGCTTGCCAGAAGTCGACGCGTTCTTTGGCGCGCTCGCGGGTGAGAATGCGATCTTTCCAAACGCGACGGTGCGCCTCGATGGTGGCAGGCGCGTGCGCGTGCTGAGTGTCTCGCCCAAGAAGGGACGGCTTGACCTCACGTTTCAGACTGAGGCGACGCAGAAGAGGTGAGTGCGTGTCGGCGTTGTGCCACCGCGTTTCAGAGTCGAGGTGCGCAAGCACCCGGACTTGGATCGGCAACGGGACACGCAACACTGGATTGCGAGTGGTATCGGTCCGGCGGCTTGCGCCGCTCGGCTCGGAAGGATCACGTTGTCGCCGCCGTAAACCGCCTGAGCACGCGATTTGAGATCGCGCCAACCACGCCCAGTGCGACGATCATCAGCACGATCCCCAGCACGAGCATCCACGTAGGGACGGCTCCCTTTACTGTGTCGCTGGTGAAGTCCTTGACGCCTGCACCGATGACGACGGCGGCGGCCGTGCGCGGTGCCATGCCAAGCAGCGTGCCGATCAGGTACGGCAATCGCGGCACCTGCACCGACGCCATCACGAGGTTGGTGAGCGCGAAGGGCGAGTTCGGCGGCAGGCGCAGGAGCGCGACAAGGCCTGTGGTCTTGAGGAATGAGTGTCCTTTGGCGGCGCCCTTCTCATCCAGCGGACCCGCGAGCGCATCGCGCACCGCGCGCCACTGCGGCTTTTCGTTGAGCAGTTTCATGACGCGATCGCCCGATGCTCGGCGTGCGATCTCGTAGCCGACCATCGCGCCGCCCACAAAGCCCATGAGCGCGGCGGGGATGCCGACGGCGATGCCAAACGCAAACCCGCCGAGCGCGGACTGTGCGTATGTGGGGAGCAGTGCAAACCCTCCCAGGAGCGCGAACGCGAGGATGTACATCGCGATCCCGACCTCACCGTGTGACTTGAGCCAGGGGCCCGTGGTGCCCATCGTGGCGAAGAGGGCGATCGAGCCCAGGGGTGGCAGGAAGAGCGCGCCCGCGGCAAGGAAGGACGTCGGACCGAGTCGTTTCACGATCTCGATACCGGATGGATTGTGTTGGTTGGCCGGTGGTGTTGCCACGGTGTCATCGGTCTGCGGCGTTGACGTTCCCTTTGTCACGGGTGAGAGCGTATCGCATTGCGCCTATGATCGCACGTTGTTCGGAGAACTTGTTGGTCTTTCCGCCGGGTGAGAATCTCGGTCAGGGGAGGATTGATCTGATGCTTCCAAAGCCGCCGCCACGCGACCCGTCACTGGGATTCCTTTATCTTCCGCCGTACCGCCTCTTCGGCGAGTCCATCGCGGGCGAGACGACCTGCCTGCAGATCCCCGAACTCGACCTGGGCTTTGACATGGGCGCGTGCCCTCGCGCGATGCTCTCGAGCAAGTTCCTCGCGATCACGCACGGGCACATGGACCACATCGGCGCCCTCGCGTACTACTGCTCGCAGCGGCGCTTCCAGGGCATGGGCACCGCGAAACTCGTCTGCGACCAGCGTATCGCGCCCGCGATCCAGCGCATGATGGCGGGGTTCGTGGACCTCGAAGGACAGCGCACACCCTACGAGATCATTCCCCTCCAGCCCGAGCAGACCGTCGAGATCAAGAACAACATCGTCCTCAAGGGGTACGAGGTCGAGCACACCTGCCCGACGTTTGGCTATAGCGTCATCGAGAAGCGCACGAAACTCAAGACTGAGTATCAGAATCTCCCGCAGGAGAAACTGAAGGAACTGAAGGACCGCGGCATCGACATCGTCCGCCACCTCGAGATCCCGCTGATCACGTACACCGCCGACACCGCGCCGGGCCCGCACCTCGTGCGTGAGGACGTTCGCAAGGCCAAGATCATCATCGCGGAGTGCACGTTCTTTGAGCCCGACCACAAGGCCCGCGCCAAGGTCGGCATGCACATGCACGTGGACGACATCGCAGAATGGCTGCGCGTCGTTGAGTGTGAGCACATGGTTCTCGTGCACGTCTCGCGCCGGACGGATCTCTCGTTCGCGCGCAAGCGCATCGCCGAGATCGCTGGGCCTTTGGCGCAGAAGGTTTTGTTCCTGTCCGACTTTCGCGGGAATAAGGCGCGCTACGAGCAGCAACTCGCCGATGCGGAGCGCAAGGCGCACGGCAAGCCCTCGGCTCCTGTGCCCGCGGCGGCCGCGCCCGCATCACCATCCGAGAAAGACAGCGACGACGAGGGCGATGCCTGATTTCGAATCGGGCGTGCGCGATTTTGTCCAGTGTTTTCAGAGGTTTGCGACGCACACTGCGCCCGTTCGGGTCTCGCGCGGTTGACAGGGCACCAAAAGAGTCGTACGTTGTCGCCTCCTGTGGAGAACTTCCACGGCGGTGGCGGGCTCTTGGTGGATTCCGCCCTCGTGATGGGTACGTTCGGTGGGTTTTCAAGGTTGGTATTGACCGGCTGCGGAGATGGATTGTGTTCGTGTGGTGCCCTTCGCCACGCGGCCGGTCGCTCGCCGACGCCGGATGAACGGTGGAAAGCGCATGGACTTTGATCCAGGCCCGAAAGTCTGGGACGGGATGCTGACGCACCTTCGCGGGCACCATCCAACCATCTGCCGCCAGTGGTTCGAGGAACTGGAGCCCGCGGGCGTTCTGGGCGGGGCGTTGCACGTTCGCGCCAAGTCCGATCTGCATCGCGATTATCTCCGCCGCATGTGCGCCGAAGCGTTTAATGACGCCGCCCGCAGCGCGTCAGGGCACTTGCTCACCGTTCGGTTTGTCGGGCCTAACGACGTGCTGCCGGCGGCACCCAAACCTGCGAAGTCGAATGGTCGCGCCACGACCAAGAACGAAACACCACGCCTTGGGGTTGTGGAGACGCGCCCCACTATTCCTTCGGCCGCTCCGGCAAACGCCGCGCCCGCCGTCGACACAAACGAAGCGGCCAAGTCGCAGCCGGCAACAGACCTGTCCGTGGTCGTGACCGACGCGCCACGAGCGGCACCGGCCCACATCGAGTCCCTTGTCGTCAATCCGGACTACGGGTTCGAGACGTTCGTCGTCGGGCAGGAAAACCGTCTCGCCCACGCCGCAGCCAAAGCCGTCGCGTCCAATCCCGGCCGCACGTACAACCCCTTCTTCATCCACGGCGGCGTCGGCCTTGGCAAGACACACCTCCTGCAAGCCATCTGCCTCGAACTCGCGCGGACGCGCCCCGGCATCTCGATGCTGTACGTGTCGTGTGAGGGCTTCATGTCGCAGTTCCTCGAATGCGTACAGCACGGGCAGATGGCCGAGTTCCGCCATCGTTTCCGTGATGTAGACGTCCTCGTCGTGGATGACATTCACTTCCTTGCGGACCGCGACCGGACGCAGGAGGAGTTCTTCCACACGTTCAATGCCCTGCACCAGGCAAACAAGCAGATCGTGATCTCGTCCGACGCCGCTCCGGAAGAAATCCCCTCGATCGAATCGCGCCTGGTCAGCCGCTTCAAGTGGGGCCTGGTCGCGAAGATCGAGCCGCCGTGCCTTGAGACGCGGATGGAAATCCTCAAGGCGAAGGCCCGGATTCGCGGATTGGCCATGCCCGACGATGTTGCGGAACTGATCGCAACGCGGATTGATACGAACATCCGTGAACTAGAGGGCGCGGTCGTCAAACTCCAGATCCAGTCCGCGGTCGAGAATCGGCCGATCGATCTCTCCCTCGCGAGCGTGGCGTTCGGCGAGCAGCACCCGACGTCCCAGAGCGGACCCACGATCCAAGTGATCATGGGGGCCGTGACCGAGTTCTACGGTCTGCGGGTCCCTGACCTCCAGAGCAAACGCCGCCAGCGTTCGGTCGCGCTGCCTCGGCAGGTGTGCATGTACCTCGCAAGACGGAACACGCGACTGTCCCTCGAAGAGATCGGCGGGTACTTTGGCGGGCGCGACCACACGACGGTTATGCATGCCATCCGCACTGTCGAAGACAAGCGAATCGCCGACGCAGACATCGACTTGGTCCTTCGCACGATCGAGGACAAGATCAAACCGCGCAAGGTCGGGGCGCCGACGGCCTGAGCGACTCGCGGCTGCGATTCCTAACGCAAGTATTCATACGGACTTAGCGCGGCCTCGCGCGGGACGTTCGTCGAGTCGACAAGATGGGTGTGGATAGACGGTGGACCGGCGCGCGGGTTTGGCGTTCAGGGGAAAGGAACTGGACACGCCTGCTCTCATGGGCCGCCCAGATACCGGAGCCCGCCGCATCGACTGCCCCTCGCCGACAGGCAAACGACACTTTGCCAGTGCAGTTGGCTCGTCAGAAGTGTTTGGAAACGCTGGGTTTGTGGCACATGCCCATTCCTTTTCCCCAATAGACAGCGGGTATTTCGGAGAGGAGTAAGGTTCTCTCAATTACTCTCAAAGAAGAGAAGAAGCCAACGCCACACACTTGTTCGCATCCCACCTGAGGACACCGAACTGCACCCTTGAGGCCCATTGTGGAAAACAATGGGTGAGCAACCGACCTTCGCACACGCGAGTCCCCAGGTTTGGTGGGCACGATCGCCAAAAAGGCAGACTTAGGGCATCTGGCACTTGGGGCACCAAACGGTGGTGCGTTGGGCGACGGTGTCTGATTGGAGGGGCGTGCCACAGGTGAGGCAGGGGAGCCCTTCCCGGCCGTAGGCTGCGTGGGCTGCCTGTGCCCTGCCCGGTTCGCCTGCCGCGTCCACGTAGTCTCGGAGGGTCGAGCCACCAGCCTCGACCGCATCGCCAAGGATCGCCCGCAGTGCCTCGGCTAGGGCAGCCACACGAGTGACCGGAAGTAGGCGAGCCGTTGTCTGTGGGTGGATCTTCGATCGGAAGAGAGCCTCATCGGCGTAGATGTTCCCGACGCCGGCGATCGTGCCTTGATCCAGAAGCGCGGCCTTGATGGGGCGGGCCGAAAGCGCGAGGCGCTTGGCAAGCGTCGCGGCGGAGATGTCGAGCGCGTCGGGCCCCAGCGTGTTCCAGCGGTAGCGGAAGAGCGTGTCGGGGGATGGATAGGTCCAGATCCCGCCGAAGCGGCGCGGATCGACAAACAGGAGTGCGTGCTCGCCGGTCGGGCCGCTGATGCGCCACGTCGCGTGCGTGTGGTCGGGCGGATTGCGCGGATTGTCTCTGACGAGCAGGCGGCCCGACATGCCCAGGTGGATCACCATCGTCGCGCCGGAGTCGGTGAGGATCGCGAGTTGCTTCCCGAGGCGGCGCAGGCTGGTGATGTTGCGCCCTTGGAGGAGTTGGGGCTTGGTGGTGCGATTGAGTGGCACGCCCTTCACGCCGTGGGACTGGGCGATGTCATCACGAAGCAAGTTGGCGGCGAGAACGTGCGCGCCCACGAGGTGCGGCACGAGCGTGCGGCGGAGGTGCTCGACCTCTGGCAGTTCTGGCATGGGTGATTGTTGGGGGCCTCTCGTGGGGGACGCGTGGCAAAAACAACAAAGGCCACCCACGAAATGGGCGGCCCTTGCACACACGGACGATTTTGGGTGTGGGTCAGGCGGCGCGACGGGCCGTTGACCAGGTCGTCGTGCGCCAGGTGTTCTTGCGTGCGGTGTTCTTGAGATTCCACGACCAGTTGCGGCGGGTGGCCTTCTTGGCGGTGGTCTTCTTCGCTGTGGTGCTCGCCTTCTTGCGGGTCGCGGTGCGCTTCGCGGTCTTGCGTGCGTTCTTCTTGACGCTGGTGCGCTTCCACGCGGTGCGTGTGGCCTTGCGGCGCGTGGTCTTGCTGGTCGTGGCGCGCTTGGTGGTGTTCTTGCGGGCAGCCTTACGCGTGGTGCGCTTGGTAGCCGTCCGCTTGGTGGTGTTCTTGCGGTTCGTCATCGAAACAGTCTCCGTGTGCGAGTGTGCTCGCGAGTTGGTGCCGGGGCTTGTGTGAGCCGCCGACATGTGAGTGCGTCACGCGACGCCCTCGAAGCACGCGGACCCACAGGCCTAGCGTCCCTCATGACCGGCATCGGCGTGACAGACGGCACACTTCACCCACACGCCACAAAATGTCCACGATCGTGCGTTGGCGACCTCAAGTTCATACGATCAAGGCGGGATTCGCGCAGGAACTGCCGCTGCGACACGCCCGAACCAGAAAGAAGGCGAACGCGTTGGTCGGACGAATGTACAGGTTGGAAAGCCCCGTCGAATCTGCCGCGGCAGAGCCCACGGATTGGTCGCACGACAGTTGGCGCGGACGCCCGGGTGCCGAAGTGATGGAGTATCGCGACGTCGCGGGCGTCGAGAATGCGGTGCGCACCTTGCGAGCACTCCCGCCGATCGTGACGAGTTGGGAGATCGAGCGTCTGCGGTCGGAGATCATCGCGGCGCAGAAGGGCGAGCGGTTTGTGTTGCAGGGCGGCGACTGCGCGGAGCGATTCGCGGATTGCAGCGCCGTCGCGATCACGAGCAAACTGAAGATCCTGCTGCAGATGTCGCTGGTGCTGGTGCATGGGAGCATGAAACCCGTGACGCGCATCGGCAGGTTTGCGGGGCAGTACGCCAAGCCCCGCACGAGCGCGACGGAGACGCGTGAGGTGCAGGGAGTGTCGAGGACGTTGCCCAGTTACTTTGGCGAACTGTTCAATGGGCCGGGGTTTGATCCCAACGAGCGCGAACCCGATCCCGCGCGCCTTGTGCGCGGGTACACGCACTCGGCGATGACGCTGAACTTTGTGCGGGCGCTCGTCGATGGCGGCTTTGCCGACCTGCACCATCCCGAGTATTGGGATCTTTCGTTTATTCGGCAGGCTTCTCTGCCTCGCGAGCGCCGCGAGGAGTACGAACGCATGACGCGAACGCTCGCGGATGGCCTGAAGTTCGTGGAAGTTCTGGGCGAGCGATCGGTCGATGACCTCTCCCGCGCGGAGTTTTTCACGAGCCACGAGGGACTAAACCTGCATTATGAGAGTGCGCAGACACGCACGGTGCCGCGGCGGAGTGGGCACTATTGCCTGACGACGCACCTGCCCTGGATCGGCGATCGCACGAGGAGACTGGACGGAGCGCACGTTGAGTTCTTCCGTGGCGTGCGCAACCCGATCGGCGTGAAGATCGGGCCGACCGCCACACCCGAAGAAGTTGTAAGACTTTGCGACATCCTGAACCCCGCGAACGAGGCGGGCAAGGTCGTGCTGATCGTCAGGCTGGGCGCCAAGAACGTCGAGGCGAAGTTGGCGGGGCTGGTGCGAGCGGTGGAGTCTGCGAAGAAACGCGTCCTGTGGGTCTGCGACCCGATGCATGGCAACGGGATCGTGGCCAAAGGCGGGATCAAGACGCGGTCGTTCGATGACATCCGCGCCGAGATCGAGTTCAGCGTGGACACGCACCGCGCGCTGGGAATCGTGCTTGGCGGCGTCCACTTTGAACTCACCGGCGAGGACGTGACCGAATGCGTCGGCGGCGCGTCGGGCGTGCGAGAGGAAGACCTGTCCAACAACTACGCGTCGCTGTGTGATCCAAGGCTCAACTATCAGCAGGCGCTGGAACTCGCCTTTCTGCTCGCGCGGCGATTGCGCGGCGGGGGCTAAGTCGGTCCTTGTTCGTGACCCGTTACACCATCGCGTTCGACGAGTTGATTCGGGCATCGGGGAGCAATGATCAAAGTTCGTTGAAGGCGGGGCCCATCCAGCCCGATAAGCCAGAACTCGGCACGGTGATCGTGCGGAGGTCTGGAGGATTGAACATGGCACAGATCGGACTGCCCAAGGTTGATTGGTTGGCGGACGAACGCGGAACCACGGCGTTTGAGCGTCGCACGAATCCGCGGGCAAAGGTCAGCGGGCAGGCGATGGCCGTCTTCTCAAATCCTTCAGGTGCTGGCAGTTTGACGTACGTGTCCCTGCTCGACGCGAGCACGGCCGGGCTCGGTGTCATGTCTCCGATTCCTGTTGAGGTCGGCACGTCGTTCTCGATCGTGCCCGAGACGGGCAACTTCCCGCGTGCGGTCGGCACGGTGGTGCGCTGCGAGAAGTTCGAAGAGTCATATCGCCTTGGCTTGGCGACGGCCGCCCGCCGCGTCGCGTGACGGCGTCGTGACCGGGACAAAGTGCAACTCAATCAAAGAAAACACCCTCGCACGGGCGAGGGTGTTGGTGAGCACGAGTTGGTCGAGGTGATCAGTTCGTCGTGTTCACGCCACGCTGAACGACTGCGGGCCAGGACGGGTTGCGGTTGTTGCTGCGCCCATTGCGGACGTTGCGCGGGACGTTGATCGTGCCGCGACGCGGGTTCACGTGGGGCACGTTGACTGTGTCACCCGATCCACCCGAAGAAGAGCCGCCCGAAGGCTCGGGGTTTTCATCTTCATCGGGGCGAACGTTGACGTAGGGACGTGTGCGAAGGGGATCGGCTGGGTCGTTGCTGTTGCCAGCATTCGAAGAGTTCTGGTTCGACGAACCGCCGCTCGATTGCTGCGCAGGATCGCTCGCGCCTCCGCCCGACGAGTTGCCAGTGTTAGGGGAGCCCGCGTTGCTCTGGGCTGGGGGCATCAGGGAGTTGCCCGCGGCGTCGGTGCAGTTGGCGCGAATGACGGAGAGGACCTTGGTGTTGATGTAGTTCTGTGTTGCGGTGGCTCGCTGTTCGGAGCCGATTGAGTCCCACAGCGCGACGCCGTCGGCACCGTACTGCTTGGGAATCGTGAAGGACTTCTCGAGGTTGTAATCGTTGAGGAACTGCCCCGTGTAGTGACGAGCATTCTCGTGATAGCGGATGAAGACGAAGGCGATCACGGGCTTGCCATTGGCGAGTTCCTTCGCCTGGGTGATGTTCCAGCGGACGTACTCATTGAACATCCAAGAAGGGTCTTCCTGGATCTGGTAGTTGGGCTGGCGATCGTGGACGGTGTAGTACAGCGAGTAGACGTCGGGGAAGAAGACGTCCTGCACTTCATAGAGCCAGGCGAGCGTGGTGCGGTGCTTGGCGGCCCACTCGGTGCGGGCGTTGGCGCTCATCATGCCGTAGTACGTGCGAGGCGGGTAGAGGTAGTAACCCCACTTCAGATTCGGACGAAGGCGCTTGCACTCGTTGATGGTCGCGGTGAGGAAGCGCTGGGCGGCTTCGTTGTAGGTGCGCTCGAAGATGGCCTCTTGCATGTTTGCGGCGCGGCCCTGAAGAAGTTCCGGACGATACTGGCGGATGTAGTCGCGCCAGTCGTCCTTGAAGTCCATGTCACGGGCGGTGGGACCCTGGTTGCTGGGAAAGTTCACGAGCAAGGACCAGCAGGGTTCCCACGCCTCATAGTCGATCGCGCCGTAGCCGGTCTGGTTCACATTGGGGATGAGGCGGTTGAGCCAGGCTTCGAGTCGGAGGAAGTGCCGACGCATCCAGTCGGGGTCGGACTCGACCTGCTGCACGCCGGCGTAGGGGTACAAACCGGAGTCGGATTCATAGAGCACGAAGAGATCGCGCCGAACTGGAAGGTCGCCAAAGGTTGTTTCTGCGGCGAAGTCTCGCCAGGGATCGCCATTCGTGGGCGGGAGTGTCGCACCCACCCAGAAGGTCTCATAAGGGCCTGTCGTCGGCTGCGGATCGCTTGGAGAAGGGGGCGCTTCCTGTGCCATGACGGCCGGAGCCGTCAGAAAGAGGCTCGCGAGCCCAAGCAGGAAAGCACGAACGGCTGGGCGTTTAGTAACTGGCATCGGATAATCTCCCTCTCGAAGTACCTCGCGGCACGTCAGGAGGATCGGTGGTCCTGACGCTTGGGATCAACGACCGCGCAGGAATAGCCGAAGTGCTCGTGAGGATGGGGGGATGATGCCGAGGGGTTGGTTCTGAAGGCCTGCAAGGGCACGGGCGATAACGGGTCGCGAACCAAAGGCAATGCCTCAGACGTACCATGGCACCTGCCGAGGCGGGTCGCCAACGAGTTGTCGTTGCGAAAGGCCGATAGTGGGTCGAGCGCGGCGGATCGGGAACAACCCCGTGTAACGCGCGGATGGACGTTGTCATGGACGGAATGGGCTTTTATCTCTTGGTGCTGTGTGCCGTTGTGGGTGCCGTTGCGCTCATTCTGGCCGGCACGATGAAAGTCCGCGGTGCGGCCCTGGTCGTGACGCTGTTGGTGTTTGCCTCGTCCATCGCGCCGCAGATGGCGGCTCGCGGGTACTACGGGCAGACCTGGCTATTTCCTGTGCAGGCATTGCGGGCCGAGTTGTATCTCGCGTTTGGAACACTGCTCGCAGTTCTGGTCGCGGTGCACGCTGGCAAGGTGCGGCTGAATCAGGTGCCCGTGCCCGCCATGCTCATTCTCATCATCAACTACTTCGCGGGCATCCTTGACACACGCGAAACGATCCAGGACGGCGTGTTCCGCATCGGCCTCGCCACGGCGACGCTGGGCTCGCTGGCGCTTTACTGCACCGCGCTGTTTCGCTCCTGGGACGATTTCCTTCCCATGATGCGAGCCATCGGCCTGGCGGGGCTTCTGTGGATCGGCGGGTCGATGGTCCAGGCGGTGCTCGATCAGTCGCAGATGCTGGTCGACTATGGACGGCGATTCGTCGGACTGTTGGGCAACCCGCAGGGCACCGCGGTGTATCTTGGGCCCATGACCACAATCTTGCTCTGGCTGGTGCTGAACGATCCGGCGAGGCGGATGCGCTGGATGTGGACGATGGCCTTCGCGCTCGTAGTGATGATGGTCATGTGGACCGGATCGCGCACGGGCTCATTGATGGCTATTCTGGGAATTTTGTTCCTCCTGCGGGCAAGGCTCGGCCGCGCCGTGATCCTGATCCCGATTCTTGGAGTTGGTCTGATCGGCGTGATCTATGTGATTGACATGATCGGGATCGAACTGCCCTTTGCTCGCCTCATCGGCGGTGGCGACACCCGCACCGACGCCTGGAAGACCCTGATCGAGGACGCGCTCAACGCCGGGTTCTTTGGTGAGGGATGGGCTGGCGCTCGCTACGTCGAGAACTCGTTCCTGCTCGGAGCCGTGATGTACGGGCCACTCATGCTGGCGCTGCTGCTCCTGCTTACCGGGTCGCTGTTCCTCCTGTCGTGGAAGTTGTGGCGTGTTCGCAAGATTGTGCCGCGACAGGTCGCGGGATTGATCGACCTCATTCTCGCCTACAGCGTGATGCTGTTCGTGGGCGGGCAGTTCGAGTGGTTCATCATTTCTCGCGTGGACGCCAACCTGCCATTTATCGTGATCTTCTCAAGCATGGGCGTCACGATTCTCACTCTCGTGCGTGAGCAGGCGGCGTTGCAGGCGGAGTATCCAGAGGCCGAGCAGTTTGAAGCAATCGAATACGGCGAAGATCCTGACTACTCGGTTGAGGTACCCACGCACTGAGAATTATGGGTGGTCCGCCCCCATCGACCCACTACCATGGAGCACAAGGAGCACCCCATGGCAAAGAAGGCGAAGAAGTCGAGCGGAAAAAAGTCGGCACCTAAGACCAGCAAGAAGTCGGCTGCAAAGAAGAGCCCGGCAAAGAAGAACCCAGCCAAGAAGAGTTCCGGCGCTTCGGGCGGCGGCATGTTCAAGGTCTCAACCGGCAGTGGTGCGAGCCCGATGGAACTGGGGCAGCAACTCGTCGCGCTCTTCAACCAGGGCAAGGCCGACGCGTGGATCGCGAAGATCTGGGCACCCACGATCGAGAGTATCGAGGGCGTCGGGATGAACATGGGCTGGCGCGGCACCAAGGCCGTCAACGCCAAGAACAGCGAGTGGATGAAGACACACGTCGTTCACGGCGCGAGGGCTGAGGGTCCGTTTGTGGGTTCGACGGGCTTCGCCGTCAAGTTCACAATGGACGTCGAGGACACGACCAACGGGCAGCGGATGTCCATGGAAGAGGTCGGCGTCTACACGGTCGTGAAAGGTCGAATCGCACGCGAAGAGTTCATGTACCACTGCGGCGGGTGAGGCGGTTTCGTGAAGGCAAGACCGGCGGCTCGCGCCGCCCGGCTCCGAAGGAAGAGAAACAACTCAGCGAGCCCTAGGCCTTGCGGCGGAGGGCTCGCTGCTTTTTCACCAGTTCCAAAGCGCCGGTGATCGCGGCTTGCACCTCGTGGTTGACGACGAAAGCGTCGTAGGCGCCGCATGACCTTGCGTGCTCGATCTCGTGCTTCGCGCGGGCGAATCGCTTCATGATCGCGGCATCGTCCTCGCGACGGCGTGACTGCAAACGCTGCAAGAGTTCGTCCTCGCTTGGCGCCTCGATGAAGATTGCGAACGCGCTGGGGATTGCCTTCTTGACGGCGATCGCGCCCTGCACATCGATCTCGAGGATGACCAGTCGCCCTCGCTCGAGTTGGGTGGTGACCCACTCCCTGGGCGTGCCATACTTCTTGCCATAGACGCCCGCGCTCTCAAGGAAGCCGCCCGAGGCCTTCATCGCTTCGAAGTCCTCATCACTGACGAAGTGGTAGTCCACGCCTTCGACATCTACGGACGTCTTCTCTCGCGTGGTCCACGAGACGGAGAAGACGGCGTCGGGGATGGAGCGCTCGACCCCGCGGGTGATCGTGGTCTTGCCGACGCCCGAGGGGCCGCTGATGATGAGGAGCATGCCATCGTCGGTGTCGGTTTGGAGGCGATGGTCGGACATGTCGATCTCCGCTGCGTCGATGGTGGCCATGGCGTCGGATGGTACCCGAAGAGCAGGGCGCGAATTGGATCCGACAGGCAGGCGCGAATGCTCAGGGCCCCGTCAGGAGGCGGCGGATTCCAATACCGCCATGCGCACGAGGACGCCATGCGAGACCTGGCGCAAGATGTGCGAGCGCGGGCCATCGGCGATGCTCGCGTCGATCTCGATGCCGCGGTTCATGGGGCCCGGGTGGAGGACGACCGCGCTCTTGCGCAGGCGAGAGGCTCGCTCCTCGGTCATGCCATAGAACGCGCGATACTCGCGGACGGACGCGATGGTCTTGGGAGCGGCGGCGCTCGTGGGTGCCCCCTCGCCGTGACGCTCGAACTGGATACGCAGCATCATGACGACGTCTGCGACGGGCAGGACTTTGTCGAGATCATTCGAGACACGCGTGCCGAGCAGTTCGAGGGACTTTGGAGCCATGGCGGGCGGGCCGACGCAGATCGTGGTCGCGCCGAGCGCGTGGAGGCAGGCGATGTTGGAACGGGCGACGCGTGAACTGGCGATATCGCCCACGATCGCGACCGTGAGGCCTGTGAGATTGAAGTCATGGCGATCGTGCGCGAGCGCGATGGTGTACGCGTCGAGGAGGCCTTGCGTCGGATGCTCGTGCCTGCCGTCGCCCGCGTTGATGACGGGGACGTTCACGCGTGACGCGATGAGTTGGGCGGCTCCGCTCTGTTTCGCACGGACGATCATCGCGTGCACGCCCATCGCCTCGATCGTGCGGGCTGTGTCAATGAGCGTCTCGCCCTTGTTCACGCTTGAGGAACCGGCAGAGAGGTCGGCGACCTCGGCGCCCAGTCTGCGTGCCGCGAGGGCGAACGAGGTCTTGGTGCGAGTAGAGTCTTCGAAGAACAGTGTCGCGATCGTCTTGCCTCGCAGCGTCTGTGGCGGCAAATCGCCGGCCTTGTGCAACGCAGCTGTGCGATTGAGGAGCGAAACGATCCGGTCGCGCGAAACGCCTTGCAAACCAAGCAGAGATCGCGCCTTGTCCAATGGTGCGTCGGTCCTCGCGACTGCGCTTAGGGGCGCGGCCTCGCGGGGCGTGGAGTCAGCGCGGCGAGTGGCGGCCGTGGTCATGCCCAGAGTGTAGAAGCGAAGACTCGTAGAAAGCAGCGACAAATGCGCCCGCTTGCCGGCCTCTTACTGAGGGCTCGCGGGGGCGGTGGCCTCAGCACTATCCACTTCCTTCGCCGGCGCGGCGTTGGTCGTGCCGGTGGGCATCTCGTCGATGCGCTTCTCAAGGTTGGTGCGCTCCTTGGCAAGCGCCAGTTCACGCTGGGCTTTCTTCCAGTTCTCGAACTGGAAGGCGTCCTCGACGTTGGGCAGCGTGTAGTACTGCGGCGCTTCGAACGCGCCGGGCGAGTATGAGCGGCCGATGAGTGCACGCCAGGGCTGCAAGCCGCCCTCGAGTTTCACGCGGATGACCTGGTACACGGGCTTGCCGGTCTTTGGATCAGCCCCGAGTTCGGTGAGCGGGCGGTAGATGTCGACGTCGGCATTGTTGCCGCGGAGTTGGATCGCGCCGACGTGATAGATCGGCATGCTGTTGGTGTTGATGATCGCTTCGGTCACGGGCTGGACGTTCTTGCCCACCTGATTGGCGACGGTCATGTAATTGCTCTGGCGCATGCCGGGCGGGAGATTGATCGCGAGCGCCTGTTCGGCGGTGCCGCCCTGGCGGTAGCGCGAGATGACGTACTGCAGCGACGCGGTCATGACGCGCTGGATATTGGGCTGGTTGGGGTCGGGAAGATTCTCAATGTTCTGCGCCGGACTGCCCGGGTTGTAATCACCGAAGCCAGAGCAGCCGGATAAAGCGCCAGCGGCGAGGGTCAAGGCGGTGACGGTGGTGGCAACGACGCGCGACGACCAGCGAGTGGAACGATTCATAGCGACTGCTTCCTTGCATGAAGAGCCAGAGGCCCCGGCGGAATCCCCGCCTTGTGTCACTGGAGACGCCCAATGGTACCCCATTCGGGCAGGTCTTGCGCGGGGAATACCCTCTGGGCGAGCACAAACCGGGTAATCTGGGCGGGTCGGCAGGTCGCCCGACGAATCCACCCGGACCGCCAGTCGAAGAGGTGATATGAGCCCCGCCACCCCCCACTCACGCCGACGGTTTGTCCTGGGCATCTCCGGGGCATCGGGGGCGGCGTACTCCCTTCGCTTGCTGGAACTGCTCCTGCTTGGCGGGCACGAGGTGCACCTGGTGGTCAGCGACTACGGGCGGCGCCTTTTGGCGGAAGAGTCTGGCGTGCGGCTCCTGGAACTGGGGCAACTGCTGCCGAAACTCGCCCAGCGGCCCGACGCGGAAGCGATCGAGGCGCGGCTGGTCATCCATCCCAATAAGGACGTCGGCGCAGTGATCGCCTCGGGGAGTTTCCTCCACGACGGGATGGTCGTTCTGCCCTGTTCCTCGGCGAGCCTTGGGCAACTCGCGACCGGGAGCGGGAGCAACCTCCTGACCCGGGCGGCGATGGTGACGCTCAAGGAACGGCGAACGCTGATTGTGTGCCATCGCGAGATGCCGCTGTCACTGATTGACATCCGCAACATGGAAGCGCTCGCGCTCGCGGGCGCCGTGCTGTGCTCGCCCAATCCCGGCTTCTATCTGAACCCGACGACGATCGACGAGATCGTGGACTTTGTCGTGGGGAAGGTGCTGGACCTCTTGAAGGTGGAGCACACGCTCAAGACGAGGTGGGAAGAGCACGAGGAAGAGGCCCATGAGTTGTGAGTAACTAGGCGGCGATGGAGGATGTTGTGTAGTTGGTTCGCGAGAGAAAGGCCAGCAGCGCGTCATAGGCGCGTGGGCAGATTCCGTCGCCGAGATTTCGGCGCAGAATGTCGTGGACCTCGCCGTCGGACAAGTCCTTTCGGTAGGGGCGGCGGGCCGCAAGGGCCTCATACATGTCGGCGACGACCAGTGCGCGTGAGGATGGGCACAGTTGGTCGGCGTCCAGGCCCCTGAAGTAACCCTTGCCATCGAGGCGCTCGTGGTGTGAGGCCGCGATCTCGGCAAAGTCCGCGAAGCAGCCGACACGCTCTAGGATGCGAAGGGTCTGCGCGGGATGGAGTTTGAGCAGATCAAGTTCGACGGCGTCGAGCTTTCCCGGCTTGTCGAGGATTTTGTTGGAGACGCCAAGCTTGCCGATGTCGTGGAGGAGGCCGGCGCGCTTCGTACGGCGGATCTCGATAGGGCTCAAGCCCTGTTCGGACACAATGCCCACGGCGATGTCCGAAACGCCCTGTGAATGGCACGCGGTCCAGGGGCTTTTCGCGTCGATCACCTGGCCAAACGCGGCACATATCTTGTCGAGAACGTCGTCGTCGGCATTCACGACGCGATCTTCAGGCTCGTACACATCAAGGAACCTTCGGGGAACGTCGCTTTGCAAGGTGGACCAGAAGGCACTATCCATGCGGAAGGAGAGGAGAGCCTTGACGAGGGAGGGGTCGAACCAAGTGCCGGCGCGTTCCTTGGCGATGGCAAGTGCGGCGTCGAGGCCGTCGCGTGTGAAATAGACCTCGATGGTCTGCGCGATGCTGAGGATGCGGGCGAGGAGTGGGATCTGGTTCTTGCGGAGGCCGTCGGGATGTCCCATGCCGTCCCAATGCTCATCGAGATTGCGGATTGCCTGTACGGCGTCCTCGTTGAGGTTGAGGCTTCGGGCAATGAGTGCGCCGCGTTCGCAGCGGATCTTTACGAGTTCTCTGGCAACCTTGGGCCCGCCCAGCGCGAGACTGGTGAAGCACTTGGCTTTCTCGAGCAGTGTACCTCCGGGCGCGACATTACGCAGAATGTACTTGGCGGTCTCGGTGAGTTTCGGCCAGTCGGTCGTCTTGAAGTCTTTCTTGACTGTCTGGTCGTCAGCGCCGAAGAGATAGCAGATTTTCGCGGCGTTGCTCGCGCAGCCCAGGTCCTTGAGGAGCAATGCGTAGAACAAATCCGATCGCTGCTGGGCGCCAAGGCCGAGCGTTTCGGCGAGTCGCATCCCGAGCAGGCAACTGCGAACGGCATGTCCTTCTGGCTGGCCCTCAACGATGTCCAGCGCGTATGACATCGACGAGATAACCTCGGACATTCGCACAGAGGCCGCGGGTGAGGCATGCAACGAAAGACTTGAGTGGTCCATGTGGTGGGAGGCTCCGATGGGCACGGGGGAGGAGTGCATTACCATCGAATCAAGAGTGGCATGAGTTGAGAGCCACACGCTTACCGGACGAGACGTCGCATCGCAGAGTACCGAATGGAAAGCGTGTGAGGCGCCGGAACGTCGGGCGAGTCTCCAACGAACTAGTCTTCGCTGGGCGCGCGCTTGGACCAGCGCTTGGGCTGTTCGGTCGGTTCTTTGGTGATGCCGATCACCCGGATCATGCCTTCGCCCAGTTCCGTTGACGCGGCTTTCACAAACTCGTGCGCGAGCGGCACGCGAATCGTGTGGTCCGCGGCGAGGATGGCCCACGCGTCGTCCGTGCCGATGCACACTTCGATCGGGCAACGCAGAACCTGATCCGCGGCGGCGATGGTCTTTGCTGCGGCGGAGGCCGGCGCGGCGGTATCGGTCGTTGGTGTGGCGGGGGATGCGGAGCCACGCACGATCTCGGCGAGACGATTGAGCGCGGCTGGGGCATTGCCATTGAGGCGGCGCTCATCAACGAATAGACGCACACGCCCGCTATCAAGCGGCACGCCCTCGATGGGCACAAGCCGATCCACGATGATCTGCGGCTCGCCTCGTGAGGTATCCACGCGCCCCAGAACGAAGACGACCTGCTCCGCGAGGGCGAGGTGCCCATATTTCGCGTAGGCCTCGGTGAACAGCACGGCCTCGAGGCCGCCGCTGGTGTCTTCGACGGTGAGGATCGCCATCTTCTGCCCGGCGGACTTGCCATTGCGCACGACGATGGCGCGGACACTCTGCACCATTGCGGCGACAATGACACGCACATCCTGCTTCAGTTCCTTGACGCCCGAGACGTTGCACGTCGCGAACGCGCTCGACCAGACCTTCCACCGCTCGAGCGGGTGGCTGCTGACATAGAACCCAAGCGTTTCCTTTTCCTGCGTGAGCGTTTCTGTCTCGGTCCATGCGGGAACCTTGGCAAGTGCGCCCTGGGGCGGGGGTGTCGCGGGCGTTGCACCACCCCCACCGCCACCAAAGAGGCTGCCCTGGCCACTCGCCTTGTCCTGCGCGAGTTTCTGTCCTGCAGACATCGCCTGCTCGATGCTCGCGAGCATGGCGGCGCGGTTGTTGCGGCCATGGACCGAGTCGAACGCGCCGCACTTCACGAACGCTTCGATCGCGGCCTTGTTAATCGTGCCCGTCGGGACGCGCTCGCAGAAATCAAAGAGCGACGTGAAGGGCTTCTTCTCGCGCGGCGCGTCCGCGGGTGAAGTGGCGAGCGAGCCTTCTGTTGGCGCAACGCCCCCACCATCGCGCTCGCGGATGATCGACTCGATCGCCTTCTCGCCCGCACCCTTGATCGCTTGCAGACCAAATCGAACATGTCCCTCGTGCGAACGAAGCAGCGCCGGTGGCGGCGTCACGCCATTGACGGGCGCGTCCTTCTCCATCACCACCGCAAAGTCCGCGTGCGAGAGGTTGATATCAGGCGGCTTGACTTCAACGCCAATCTTCACCGTCTTGCCCGTCGCGGGATCGACGAACCGCGTGCGGCGGCAATCTTCGAGGTACGGGATCCACACGCTCGCCTTGTTCGCCTGGCTCTCGAACGTCAGGAACGCGGCCATGTACTGGTTGGGGAAGTACGTCTTGAGATACGCCGTCTGGTACGCGACGATGGCGTAACCGGTTGAGTGGCTCTTGTTGAAGCCGTAGCCCGCGAACTTCAAGATGAGTTCGAAGAGGTCCTCTGCACCTTGCTTGGTGAGGCCCTGCTTCTGCGCGCCGTCGACGAACTTGGGGCGCTCCTTCTCGATCTTGTCGTGCTTCTTCTTGCTGATGTTCTTGATGAGCGTGTAGGCGTCGCGGAGCTTGATGCCGCCCAGGCCGTGCACGATCTGCATGACCTGCTCCTGATAGACCATGACGCCATACGTCTCGGCGGTGTAGCGATCGACGATCTCGTGGACGCGCGGGACCTCTTGCGTGCCGTGCTTGCGCTTGTTGTAGTCGGGGATGAGGTCCATCGGCCCGGGACGGAAAAGTGCGTTGGCGGCGATGAGGTCCTCGAGGCGGTCGGGCTTCATCTCGACGAGCAGACGGCGCATGCCGCCGGATTCGAACTGGAACACGCCGGTCGTCTCGCCGCGACGGAAGACCTCGAAAACATTCTGATCATCGAAGACGAGTCGATCAAGATCGAGCGGGTGCGGGCCGCTGGCGGGCTTCTTGCCCACAGCCTTCCAGACATCCGTATCGTTGGGCAGGGACTCTCGGATGAGCTTCTTCGCGCGCTCGACCACCGAGAGCGTGCGAAGACCCAGAAAGTCCATCTTCAGGAGGCCCATCTTCTCGCACGTGGGACCGTCCCACTGCGTGACGATTTCCGAATCCTCGCCCCCCGGCGGCTTGTAGAGAGGGATGATCTCGTTGAGCGGGCGCGTCGCGACGATCACGCCCGCGGCATGCACGCCCGCGTGACGCGTGTGACCTTCGAGTTTGATCGCGCTATCGAGCAGGCGCGCGACGGCCTCCTCCGTGTCGTACACCTTCTTGAGGTCGGGCGACTCCTTGAGCGCTTCCTCGATCGTGATGTTCAGCGTCTCGGGAATCAGTTTCGCGACGCGATCCACCTCGGGGATCGGCATCTCGAGCACGCGCCCGACGTCGCGGATCGCGGCCCTGGCCTTGAGTGTTCCGAACGTGATGATCTGCGCGACGTGGCCATACTTCTGACGGACATGCTGGATGACGTCGCCTCGGCCGTCCTGGCAGAGGTCGATATCGATGTCGGGGTACTCGCTGCGGTCGGGGTCGGTGAAGCGTTCGAAGAGCAGGCCATATTTCACGGGGCAGGCGTTCGAGAGGCCCAGCACATACCCAACCATCGTGCCGACGCCCGATCCACGGGCGATCGCGGGCACGCCGCGCTGGCGTCCCCAGTTCACGAAGTCCCAAACGATGAGGAAGTACGCGGAGATATTCTTGTCCGCGAGGATCTTGAGTTCGCGTTCGAGTCTCGCGGTCTTCTCGGCCCGATCTGTGTCCGCACCGTCCTTGGCTGGCCCATAGCGCCACACAAAACCGGCCTCCGCGAGCAGGCGCAGCGCCTGGTTGCACTGTTCCTTCGCCTCGGCGAGTTCCGCAGTGGTCGGTTCTTTCGTGAATGGCTCAACCTCGAACTTCGCGCAGTACGACTTATACCACGCGGTAAGGTCGCCCTTGAACGCCGCGTCGTCGTGCTTGGGCAGTTCCTTCTTGGAGGGCACGCGGATGCGCACGGCTGGTGCGTGATTCGCGCCGATGGCCAACTCAACGTTGCAGCGATGTGCGATTTGCCGCGCATTCTCGAGCGCTTCGGTTCCCGCCCCGGAGAACTCGTCGTCGTAGGGCGTGAACATCTCGACCATTTGCTCTTCGCTCTTGACGAAGAGTTGCGTCGGATAGCGCATCCGGTTTGGGTCGGTCTTGCCCTTGCCGGTGCTGATGCAGATGAGCGTGTCGTGCGCATCATGATCTTCCTCGTTGAGGAAATGCGCGTCGTTGTCGCAGACGAGGGGCAGATCGAACTGGCGCGACAGTTTGATGAGCAGCGGATTGATCGCGTTCTGCTCGGGGATGTGGTGCTGCATCTCCACAAAGAACCGAGGCGGCGCACCCTTCTTGTTGAACACGCGCGCGTGCCACTGCGCACTCTCGACGGCGAGGTCCCAGTACTTCGTATCACCGCCGCGATGGAACGCGAGCAGGTGATCGCCGATCTCTGAGCCAAGGTGCCCGACGATCGCGATGAGCCCGTCGCTGTGCTTCTCGAGCAGTTCGCGGTCGATGCGCGGCTTGTAGTAGAAACCCGTCAGATACGCCTCGCTCGCGAGGACGAGGAGGTTCTTCCAACCTGTGTTGTTCTCTGCGAGCAGGACGGTGTGGAACCCACCCTCGCCGCCGCCTGTGTAGGTCCGATCCTGCCGCGGCTTGCCGGGTGGCGTGACATACGCCTCGACGCCAAGGATCGGCTTGATGCCTTTCGCCTTGCATTGCTCATAGAACGCGACGGCTCCGAAGATGTTGCCGTGGTCCGTGATCGCGCACGACTTCATGCCAAGTTCGGCGACGCGTGCGACGAGTTTCTCGATCTGGTTCCCGCCGTCGAGCAGGGAATACTCGGTGTGCAGGTGCAGGTGGGCGAAGGTGAGGGCCGGAGGCGCTGGCGGTGCGGCGTCGCCACTCGCGCCGGCAGGTCCGGACTTTGAGCCCGCGGGAGCGTCATTCTCCCACTGCCGACCAGCCCGATCTCGTTTCATGCCCTGTGCCACGCGACTCCCACTTCTCGGGTGCTCCACCGCTCGGGCGAAGCACATCTCAGCGTAGTGCCGAGCATGGGGAGACGCGACGCCGCGACAGGCCGAAACGGGCTGGTCCACGCCCCGACAGGTGACAGGATCGGGGGGCGTCAAGGCAAACGCCAGCCGCCTGCTCCCAACTACTATTTGGCATGCCGCGGCTCACCATCATCCGCGAGACCGTTGAAACCGCCCAGGACACCGTCGAGCGGGGATATCGTGCGACCACGGGCGGGGCCGGGCCGATTCAGCGCCTGTTCTGGACCCTCTTCTGGGGCGTCTTCATTCTGCTGGGGACGATCGTCATGCTGGCGATCATGATCCCGATCGTGGTTCTTTTGGTCACCTTTGGCGTGCTTGGGTACTGCTGGCTGAAGATCCGATCGCTCTTCAAGCGTGCCCATGAGCCCAATGGCCCGCTCGACGGGCGAAAAAACGTGCGGGTGCGGGCGCCGGATGACACCGTGCCGCAACAGTGAAGAGAGTTCTCGGCGCGACGGTCACCCCTCGCGCACCATGCTCTCCCACGCGCCGCACAGAGCCTTCGCAACAGGTCCAACCATACCATCTCCAATCGCTTCGCGTTCGACGCGCACGACGGGCAAGACGCCCCAACTGCTGTTTGTCAGGAGCAACTCGTCGGCCTCAAACACATCCTGGATCGTCACCATCCGCCGCTCGATATCGAGACCCTGAGCCGTGGCTTGCTCCATTGCCCAGCGGCGGACCACGCCCGGCAACACGGGGCTGGGCATCGTCGCGCCCGACGTGCGCTGCATTCCCGGCGTCTCACTCTCATCCTCCTCACCTCGCGCGATCTCGTCTTCTTCGCCGCGTGCGATTGGCGTGATCAGCACGTCATCCTTGATCAGCATCGCATTGCTGACGCACCCGCCCGCGAGGTGATTGGTCACCTGGAAGATGAGTGCCTCGCCCGCACGTTTGCCCGCGGCGATCTGCAACTCGCGCAGGCGAGGCCAGTAGTTCAGCGTCTTGTGCCCGGCGTACGGATCGAGCGGGTTTGCCTTGAGGTCCCCCACCACCACGCCCACACCACGCTCGAACATCTCGCGCGGGTAGTTCGTCGCGGGCGACGCGACCACGAGCACCGTTGGCCCCCGACTCTCGCTCATCGAAGATCCGGCGCTGCGCCCCTGTTCTAGAAGATTGAGATCGCCACCCGTGATTGTGAGGCGCACGCGGAGGCGTTGCGCATCGACTCCGGTTGCGGAGAGGTCCTCGCCAGCCTTGACCACCGTGCGCGCGACCGCTTCTTCCAGTGCGGAAAGACGCAGCGATTCGCTGAGGCCCAGCGTGCGTGCGGAGACGATGAGGCGATCCAGATGCTCGCGCGAGTGGATGACATTCCACCCTTCGTCGTTCCTCGCAGCGAGGAGTGTTTCGAAAAGTCCAACGCCATGCTGCAATCCAGCGTCGAACGCCGAAACCATCGCGGCGTCACGCGAGACGAAATCACCATTGAGAAAAACGGTGGCCATGCTGCTCCAACTTTCTTACGCGTGCGACGAGTCCGCCGCCTTCTTCCCGCTCAGGAGGATGATCGCGCCGACCACGCTGGCAAGCACCGAACCCACGATGATGCCGAGTTTGGTGTCGTTGAGGTACTCGGCCCCCGCATCACCCTTGAACGCCAGGTGTGCGATGAACAGGGACATCGTGAAGCCGATGCCCGCGAGGAAGGACATGCCGATCATGTGCTTCCAGTTCACCCCCGCGGGCAAGACGCCCAGGCCGCTCTTGACCGCGATGAACGACGCGAGCGTGATGCCGATCGGTTTGCCAAGGAGCAGGCCCAGGATCACGCCGAGCGTCTCGTGCCGAGAGAGGGCGTGCAGGATGTTTCCGCTCAACTCGACCGCGGCGTTTGCCAGCGCGAAAATGGGGATGACTAGGAACGCGATCCACGGCGTGATCGCGTGCTCAAGTTGGTGCAGTGGCGTTTGCACCTTGTTGCACGCGTCCTCGATCGCCTGCACCGCCGCCTGTTGCGTGGAGTTGGTGATGATGCCGCGCCCGTTTCCGCCGTCCGTATCGGCCTTCTCAAAGATCATTGTTGCGCCGCGGGTGAAATCGACGAAGGTCCGCCCGTTCACGCGCGTCTTCACCGGGATCGCAAGCGCCCCAAGCACGCCCGCGATCGTCGGGTGCACGCCGCTGAGCAGCACGAAGTACCACAGGAACAACCCGACCACGGCGTACGCCCACGCCCGTCGCACGCCCGAGAAACTCATCGCGAACATCAAGCCCAGGCACACGCCCGCGTTGATCAGGTAGTTGAGTTGCAGTTTCTCCGTATAGAAGAGCGCGATGACGACGAGCGCGCCGAGATCATCCGCGATCGCGAGCGTCGCGAGGAAGATCCGCAGCCCCGCGGGCACACGCTTGCCGAGCAGCGCGAGGACGCCCAGCGAGAACGCGATGTCCGTCGCCGTCGGCACGCCCCAGCCGCGGATCGTCGGCTCACCCCAGTTGAGTGCGGCGAAGATGAGTCCTGGCGCGAGCATCCCACCCATCGCCGCGACTACGGGCACCGCCGCCTTCCTGGGGTTGGACAGTTCGCCCACCAGAACCTCGCGCTTGATCTCCATGCCGACCAGAAAGAAGAACGCCGCCATCAGCGCGTCGTTGATCCACGCCTCGAGCGAAAGGGTCAGGTTCCATGACCCAAATCCGATCGACAGGTTCCTCATGAGCAGGTCGTGATATCCATGCCCCCACGGCGAGTTGCCGATGATCATCGCCGCGGCCGCACACCCAAGCAAGAGCAGGCCGCTCGCCGCTTCCATCCCAGCGAACTGCTGGAAGGGCGCGGTCAGCTTCTCCGCCAAGGGTGTCGGGCCGGGCAGTGGTACAGCAATGTGCGGCTTGGAATGGGCCATCGATGATCCTTCTTCTGGAAGCGATCACACGATATGGCCAGAGCTCCGAAAAGTCCGAGCAGCGGCCTCAGAAACGTCTACGGCGACGGGCCGCAATCGCGACGCACGCCACGCCCATCGACGCGAAGCCCGGCGTCGGCACCGTCGCGATCCACGCCTCGCTCATGAACTCGCCGGGCGCGACCTCGCGAAGGCCCATGCCAGAGAACGTGAACCCATCGTCGGACACACCCTTCACCAGGAGGTCCGACCAGCCGGTGATGTTCGCCCCCGCCGACGCCAGGTACTGCGCCGCCGCGTGCTGTGCGCCGCTCGTGTCGTAGATGAACGCCCCGGCAGCGATGATGCCCGCGGTCGAGATGTCAAACGCCTCGCCCGCTCCGAGCAGTTGCGTCGCGCCCAGCCCCACGCGCCGCCACACCTGCCAGGCCGACGCGTCATTCGTGCGATAGGAGCCGGTGACGATGTTGCCAAGTGAGCTCAAGGCCGTGGCGCGCAGGTCTTCCTGCGACGCGGGCGACAGCGGCCCGCTCGGCCCATCGATCGCGACGGGCGAGAAGTCGGCCACGAGCGTGTACGCGCGATCTCCTTGTGTGCCACTGACGACGCTCCAGCCCGCCAGAGTCCCGCCGTCGGCGGAGACGCCTTCAACGTTCGTCTCATCGCCAAAGCCGTTGCTCGTCGCGACCGAGTACACGCCGCCATCAAAGAGCCAGCGCGTCGCGACCTGATTCGAGATCCGGCGAATCGGCCCCACCACCGTCGAACCGTCCGCGTTGGCCGTGCGAGCGATCCCGCGACCGATCGCGGCATTGTCGAGCAGTGGCAGGTTCAACCACGATCCATCACGCCACACGCGCGGGTAATACACCGCTGCGCCAGCGGAGATCGGTACGGCACCGGTGACGACGTTGCCGTCGCCCGACACGCCATGCACGATGACATTGCTGCCGGGATTGCCCAGTGCTTCCCACGCGCCCGCGCGCCAGCGAAACGCGAGACCCTCAAAGCTCGTGACAACCGTGGTGCCGTCGGCGGACAACGCGGAGAATGAACTCGTTGCGCCGTTGGGGAGATCACCAAGGCCGACGACGGCCGCCGCCCGGGCAGCATCAACGCCTCCGCAAAGGCCAGTTACAACAACCAACAACGCACACGTGCTCTGGATACGCATGAGAACTCCACGACTCGGTACCACCAGCCCGCACCCCGCGATGTGCGTGGGCGGGCGTCAAACCCGTGTCTTGGCGTTCTCTCCTGCACACAAAGATACCAGACACCAACGCGAAAGGCACGCGGGCCGTCGCGAATCAGCGACTCGTCACCCCTTCAAGCGCTGTCCTCAGCACAGATGCATCGGGCGATAACCGCGACGCGCGCCACTCAAGGACAAGCGCCCGGCACAGTGGCCCGGGCGCTGTCGCACGCTCAACTCTCGTGTCATCAAGCGGTTACGCCTTCGAGAACGTGAACCGCCCGCCATCCCAGTCCGCCTTGACGTTGTCCCCCGGGCCAAACTCGCCCGCGAGCAGGCGGCTTGCCAGCGGATTCTCGATCCGCTGCTGGATAGTGCGCTTCAGTGGCCGAGCGCCATAGACCGGATCCCACCCCTCGGTCGCGATCTGCAGTTTCGCGGCGTCCGTGAGCGTGAGCGACATCTCCCGCTCTCGCAACCGCGCCAGGAGCCGCTGCAACTGAATCTCGACGATTGACGCCAAGTTCTCCTTGCGCAACTGGTGGAAGATCACGACCTCGTCGATGCGGTTGAGCAGTTCGGGGCGCATCAATCCGCCCTGCATCGTCATGGCCGCTCGGCTCATGACCTCCGTCACGCGCGTCGGCAGTCCGGCCGCCTTGCCAAACTCCTCCGCCGCCAGCCCTGCCGGCCCGCGCTTGAGCAACTCGCGGATCGCCGCCTCGATCTCCCAGTCCTCGGCACCCTGTGCCGTCAGTTCCTGAATCTGCTGGCTCCCATAGTTGCTCGTCATCACGATGATCGTGTTCTTGAAGTCAACCGTGCGCCCCTGCCCATCGGTCAGGCGTCCATCATCGAGCACTTGCAGGAGGATGTTGAACACGTCCGGGTGCGCCTTTTCAATCTCGTCGAGGAGCACCACGCAGTACTGCCGACGGCGCACGGCCTCGGTCAACTGGCCACCTTCCTCAAAACCGACATATCCCGGAGGCGCACCGATCAAACGCGCCACCGCGTGTTTCTCGCCATACTCACCCATGTCGATGCGCACGATCGCTTCTTCTGTATCAAACAGGAACTGCGCGAGGGCCTTGCATGTCTCGGTCTTGCCCACGCCCGTGGGACCCAGGAACAGGAAACTCCCGATCGGCTTCTTGGGGTCAGAAAGCCCCGCACGGCTGCGGCGCACCGCATCCGACACGGCCGTGAGCGCGTGGTCCTGCCCCACGACGCGCTTCATGAGCTGCGTCTCCATTCGCGTCAACTTCTCGCGCTCGCCCTCGACGAGGCGCGAGACGGGAATCCCCGTCCACCGCCCCACCACCGCCGCGATCGCTTCGGCGTCGACCTCTTCCTTCACCATCGCGTTGCCCGTCGCCTTGCGTTTCTCGAGCGACTCCTCGGCCTTCTTGAGCTGTGCCTCAAGGTCGCGCATCTCGCCATAACGGATGCGAGCGGCCGCTTCCAACTCGCCGCGCCGCTGTGCCTGCTCGAGTTCGACCTGCTTGCGGGCCATCTGCTCCTTCACGCCCTTCACCGCGTCGAGTTCTTTCTTTTCCTCATCCCAGCGAGCCGTCAACGAGCGGTTCTTCTCCTGCAGTTCCGACAACTCGCGCTCGATGCGATCGAGCTCGCGCGCAGCGCTTCTGCCCTCGCCCGCCCCCTGCTTCGCCGTGTCGCTCGATCGCTTGCTCGCCCCTCCAAGTTCAATCTTGAGCGCCTCACGCTCGATCTCGAGCTGCATGATCTTGCGGCGAAGCTCGTCCATCTCGCCGGGCATGCTGTCGTTTTCGATGCGCAGGCGGCTCGCGGCCTCGTCCATCAGGTCGATCGCCTTGTCGGGCAGAAACCGATCCGCGATGTAGCGCTGTGACAACTGCGCCGCTGCCAGGATCGCCTCGTCCTTGATCCGCACGCCATGGTGTGCCTCATACCGGGGCTTCAAACCGCGGAGGATCGCGACCGTTTCTTCCACGCTCGGCTGGTCCACGAGGATCGGCTGGAAGCGACGCTCGAACGCCGCATCCTTCTCGATGTGCTTGCGATACTCATCGAGCGTCGTCGCGCCGATGCACCGCAACTCACCGCGTGCAAGGGCGGGCTTGAGGAGGTTGCCAGCGGATACAGCACCTTCCGCTGCGCCAGCGCCAAGGATCGTGTGCAACTCATCGATGAACAGGATGATCTTGCCGTTGCTCGTCTGCACCTCGCGCAGGACGGCCTTGAGCCTCTCCTCAAACTCGCCGCGGAACTTCGCGCCCGCGAGCAACTGCCCGACATCCAGCGCCATGATCCGCGTCGAGCGCATGCTCTCGGGGCAATCCCCATCGATGATGCGCAGTGCGAGCCCTTCCGCGATCGCCGTCTTGCCCACGCCGGGCTCACCAATCAGCACGGGGTTGTTCTTTGTTCGTCGCGACAACACCTGCATCGTGCGCCGGATCTCTTCGTCGCGCCCGATCACTGGATCCAACTTACCTTGCTGCGCTTTCTCCGTCAGATCGATCGCGTACTTCTTGAGCGCCTCGAAACTGTTCTCCCCGTTCTGATCCTGGATGTTCGTAACGCCCGACGCGGCGCGGATCGACTTGATCGCATCTTCGATCGCCTTGCGCGTCGCGCCGGCGTCGGCAAGAATGCGCTTCGTCGAGTTCGCCGAGCCGTTCACTTCCGCGAGCGCGAGGAGCAAGTGTTCGCTGCTCGTGAACGCATCATTCAAACGCTTCGCCTCCGCCTCGGCCTTGGTCAGGATCTCGACGACGGCCCGCCCGGCGCCCGGGGGCGTGCCCCCCGACGTTCGTGGCAGGCGCGACATTTCTGCTTCGGTTGCCTGGACCACCCGCGCAGGATCGACCCCCGCACGAGCCAGGATCGACCACGCCGGGGACCCCTTGTCGGCCAGAACCGCCGCGAGGATGTGCAACCCCCCCACTTCCGCGTGCCCATCAGCCGCTGCCCGGGACTGGGCAGCCGCAAGCGCTTCCTGGGCCATCGTCGTGAATCGATCCAATCGCATGGTCAATCTCCTGATCGGCGGCGTCGCTTTCGATGTCGCCACCCCACCAGTTGCAACTGCTGCGCCCGGCATGCCAGCCTCGTCACAGGGCGAAAACGGCCTTGGGGCACTAGAAACGCACCACTGCCTGTCGAAGGCTCTCGGCGTCCTGCCGGGTTGGCAGCGCACAAGGACATGCCGACCAAATGCCATACAGCCTCACGGATACTGGGTCGTGCACGTCGATATGTGGACGACCTCTGGAACACTTGGCACCACAACGCCGAACGGACACGTGGCGTCAGCACCAGACCGGCAGATCTGGTATCATGACGCCGGGCACGGGGTCGCGAGCCTTGTGCCCATTTGGTTTCGGCGGCGAGGGTGGTGTGGAACTCTGCGAGGAGTTTCAGGTCCGAGCCCAACGGAACCAGCGGCTGGCGTCGTTGACGCCGGCGCTTACGCCGGTTATAACCCCAGCCCGTTTGCGTGCTTTCGAGCGATAGGAGTCTCGCCATGAAGTTGTCCAGCCGCCTCTCCCGTCTTGCCCTCGGCGTCACCGCCGTCTCCGCCCTCGCGCTCGTCGGTTGCGAGAGTTCTGAGAATGTCGATGTGAGCCACGGCGCTATCACGAGCGACCTCACTCCCGAACTGTTGACGCTCAATGAGCGCCCCGTCGATGTGGGCGACGCTCGCGCGACGACGTTTAACAGCAACTGGCGCGCGATGTGGGGCGACCTCAACCGCGCCTTGCTCCTCGACCGCCCCAGCCGCCTGGCTCCGCTGCCCATCGCCCACTAATCGGCAGCAGCCTCCGCAGTGTGCGGCAGTGGCGGCGATGCCGACTTGGGCGTCCTCGCATTTAGGGCGGCACAGCAGCGAGGCTCGTTTGTTCGTGGCACAAATGATGTTCAACGAAAAGGCCCCGCAGGTGCGGGGCCTTGGTCTGCGCCAGAATGTCAACGCTCGAGCCGTTGTGCTTGAGGCTTAGATCGCGGTGTACTTGCCACGCCCGAGTTTCTTGAACATCTTGCGGTGCTTTGTAAGGCACTGGTTCACGATGGTGCGGAAGTTCGCCGCCGTCGTCATATAGCCGGAATCAACGACGGCCTTCGCGACTTCCGTCACGCCCATCGTCTTGCCCTTCATGACCTTGTGCAGGGACTCGGCGAGGCCCGCCTGGTTCACGGGGCGCTTGCGAGGAGTGCCACGCGCGGTGACCTCGCCACTCTTGGGAACGTAAGGCGTCGCGAAACTGGGGCCATTCACCGAGCCGCCATACTCGCGGATCAACGCGTCGATCTGAGCGACCTTCGCAAGGAGCGCGTCTCGCTTGCGCGAGAGGCCCTTCGCCTTGAGCGCGCGGTTGCGCAACTCGCGGTGAATCTCAGCCGTCGTCAACGCCGTCAGTCCGCCAGTCTTCTTTGCCATGTGTGTTCCCTCTTCAATTGTCCATGAATCGTTCGGCCAGAGTCCCTTGCCCCGGAACCGCGAGCATCACAGCCGAACCGGCGTCGACGAGCCACTTCGCGGCCACGAGACGACGACCAAGCATGTTTCAATACTAGTCGAAGACTTCACGATCACACAACATTGTGTGATAAGCAATAGCACCCAAATACAAAGAGGTCCCGCGATCTTCGTGAGTACGACTTCTCGTGCTCAAAGGCGGCCATTGGCATGCCATTGCACTTTCGCGGGGCACGCCTCGCCAACAGTCGAGCGGTTGGCGTATGTTCGTCACACAAACAAGAGCGTGCCCAGGATCGGTCAACACTTGGAGCGTGTGTGGGTCATGATCCGGACACGCCAAGGCGTGAGAGCAGGCCATCGAACTGATCGAGGTTGTAGAAGTCAAGCGTGATCTGCCCGCGCTTGCCCGTTGGGTCCGTGCGAATCGCGACTTTGGTCCCCAGCGACTGGGCAATTCGCTTCTCGATATCGCGGAGCACGGCTTCTCGCGGCGAGGGCAACGCGCTCGCCGGCACATCTCCCGCTGGTGAACCCGAAGCCAACCGTTTCGCTTCAAACTCAACCCGGCGCACGCTATACGAGCGTTGTGCGGCTTCCTTTGCCAACTTCACGCGCGCGGGCCCGGCCGGAGCACTCAGCAGCGCCTTGCCATGACCGGCGCCCAGCGTTCCCTTTGCGATCATCTCGCCGATCTCGCCCTCGAGTTCGGTGAGGCGAATCAGGTTCGCGACCGAAGAGCGGTCCATCCCCAGTTTCTCCCCCACTTCCGCGTGGGAAAGACGGAATGTGTCGCACAGCGCTCTCAGCGCCAGTGCGCGATCCATCGCGTTGAGATCTTCGCGCTGGATGTTCTCGACCAGCGCCCACTCAGCCGACTGCTCGTCGGAGAGATGTCGCACGATCGCGGGGATGTTCGCGAGCCCGGCGAGTTGTGCCGCTCGCCAGCGACGCTCACCAGCGACGAGTTCGTAACGCGTCGCCTCGCCTGGTTTTCCCAGGATCGGGCGAACGATGATGGGCTGCATGACGCCCGAGACTTTGATGGAGGCCGCGAGCGTGGCCAAGTCGCTCGACGCAACTTCGCGGCGCGGCTGATGACGGTTGGGGGCGATGTCACCAACCCTCAGAGAGTGAAGGTCCGATAATGGCTTCGACTGCAATGCCACGGGGGTGGGTGCCGTTATGGGATGTGACATGGCCGAAGCCTGTGCTCGATTGGGATCGGCTGGCGGAGCCGCAGGAATCGGCGTGGCCTTCGGGGGAACGTCCACTCGGACCGGCGCTGGCTGGACGCCCATGAGCGCGCTGAGGCCGCGGCCGAGTTTGGCGGGCTTGGCTTCGGGTTGACGACTATTCGATTCGTTATTGGCGGGCATGGTGCCTCCCTGCACTGGTGCGAGAGGCTAGGGTAGCGACCGGAGCCACGGCAAGCATGAACACTCCAAAGAAGATCGAACTCATCGCAAGGGCCCTGATTGTTCGAGATGGGACCGTGCTGCTGTGCCGCAACTTGGACGGAGGCCATTGCTACCTCCCGGGCGGCCACATCGAACCCGGCGAATCGGCTCGAGGGGCCCTTGTTCGCGAAATGGACGAAGAAGCAGGGGTTTTCGTCCAAGTCGACGACTTGGTGGCTGTCCAGGAGCATCGTTTCGAGCAGGGGGGTCGTGCGAGGCACGAGATCAACCTGGTGTTCCACGTGGAACTGAGCGAAGAACAAGGTGTCATCAAGAGTCGCGAGGCGGACATTACCTTTGAATGGGCATCGCCGAACACCCTCGCCGGCACCAGATTCGTGCCAACTGGCCTGATAGGTCTGGTGCAGGGGCTGGTTGCCAAGGCCGCGCCGCAGAGTGTGGGCGGGGGACCTGTCTGCCCCACCGCCACCTTCCTCGAAGGTTGAGTCAAGGCCGGTGAGTATCGATGCACAGGTAGCTGAGCCCCAAGCGAGAGTTTCGACGCCGCTCCCGCAGCGCGCGACCGAAGGGCCAGAACTTGCCCAACTTGCCCCGTGCGTGCCACCGGAACGCGGCTCACAGGGTTCCCGGGGCCGCCCCAAGCCCCAGGCCAATACGGCCGATAGTGCAATCGTGAAGCTCCCTCCGTCCAAACGAACCAATGCAGCGGTCAGGCAGGTCGGTTCCACGTGGAACAGTGTTGCCGCGGCCGAGCAGCGACTGCTCATGGCCGGCTGGCTTGCAGGATTCATGGCGCACGAGGTCAACAACCACCTCGCGGCAGCCTTGATGGAACTGGAACTGGCCCTGGGCGAGTCACATTCACCCGCCACTAATGAACTGCTTGCCAGGCTGCATGTGGCCGTGGAATCGGCGGGGGAGGTCTGCAGGAGCACCTTGGGCCTCTTGCGGCCAGCCTCTGACAGCGGCACGCCGGGCCTCGTCGGCGATGCAATTGATCGCACGCTGGCCTGCCTTGGGCGGCTTCGCGAACGAGTAATAGTCGAAGTGCCGGAAGTCTGCCGCCTCACTGTCACCCCCCTTTCGTTGCCGCGGCTTCAGCAAGTGTTGCTCAACTCGACGCTCAACGCGCTCGAGGCCAGCGAGGGCAAGGTCTTCATTGCCGCACGAGTGATCGCCCCGGAATCACCTCGCGGTTCCACGTGGAACAAAGGTCCTGCGCCCAGTGCCTCGCGCGCGCTCCGCATGCCGACGCTGGGCAGCCTTGAGTTGTCGATCGAAGACAATGGTCCTGGGATGCCCGCCGAGATTCGCGCGGCGGTGGAATCCAGCACCGCACCTCCACGCCCAGCGCACGAAGGTGGGGGATTCGGGCTCTCGATCATGCAACGAATCGTGATCGATGTTGGTGGTGTCATTCGAGTCGAGTCGGCCACGCCGCAAGGCACCCGCCTTGTGATCGCGCTGCCCATCGCGACACAAGCAAAGTCTCGAGCCGCCTAGTCAAAACCTAGCGACCACACATTCGGGCCAAATGGCGAACTTGCCGGCGAGCCGCCGAAGTATGGGTGCCATGCAATTGCGGACAATCGCAAATACAGAACAAAACACAAACACACAAGGCGTGAGTCCAAAGGGTGTGACTTTTCGCGGCAAGTCGCTGCAGGCCCGCCGCATCGCTCTGTGTTTGTGTTTCCTAACTGTCGCTTCGGCGATTCTGTTGGTCGTAGTGTCGCTTTTGGTCTCGCCGGACGCTGGCGCGAAGTTTGGCGGCACGCCGAGAGCGCTGGTGTGGCTCGCGTTCATGGGCCGCACGTTCGCGTTCCATGCGACGTTGGCCACGATTGTGGCCGCCGCGGTGGGGGCCCTGCTCGTGCGAAAGAAGCGGTGGCTTCTTATCGCGCCAGTCGTGTTGATGTTGTGGCTGGCATGGCCCGAGGTGCGGCTTGTGCTGCCGCGAATCGGCGCCGCACACGCATCTGTCGACGCGCCACCTTCGAGCAGCGAGTCCAGTCACACGCCGTCGACAACACTTCGCGTGCTCAGCATGAACCTGCTCTTCCTGAGTAATGACAAGGAGCGCGTGCTCGCACAGGTTCGCGCCGCCGACGCGGACGTCATCGTGCTGCAGGAATATCACCAGGACTGGGATCTTGATTTGTATCCGGCGTTGCGAGAGGCGTATCCGTTTGAGTGTCGGCCGCTGCGCGAGGGGATCTTTGGACAAGCGGTGTACTCCCGCGTGCCATTCGTGGAAAAACCGACACTGTTGCGATTGCATCGCGACGACTATTGCCCGCAGGTGGGCGTCGTGGTGAACGTCGGCGGACGCGAGATTGAAGTATGGGATGTGCACCTGATCTCACCAAGTGGCGCGGAGTACATCATGCGCCAGTGTGAGCAGATGCGCGTACTGCGGGCTCACATCGAGCAGCGGCAACGCCCCGCAGTTCTGCTCGGCGACTTCAACAGCACCGCGATGAGTTGGACGGCAAACACACTGCGCTCACTCGGCCTGCGCGAGGCGCACGCCACGGTCGGCGGCGGGCGCGGCGCAACATGGCCCATGCTACCGATCGTGAGATACTTGCCGGGTGTGCGCATCGATCAGGCTTGGGGCTCGAACGAGATCGAGTGGCTGTCGTCGCGCGTGATGGGAGAGACGGGGAGTGATCACCTGCCGATTTGTGTGGAGTTGCGAGTGAAGCGGGCAGAGTAAAAAGGCCCGCCTCGGAGAGGCGGGCCACCAGGAACTTCCCACAAAGATCGCGACGGGCTACTTCTTCACATCCGCCTTTGTGGCTTCGGCCGTGCCGCTCTTGTCCTCAACCTTGGCGTCGAACTCGTATCCCTTCTTCTTCGCCTGCTCGCGCACGGCTTTCAGGAACGCTTCGCCCAGTGACTCAGGCTTGGACGCGTCGACCTGCTTCTTGCGCTCGTCCGCAATGAAGGCCTGGCGCTTCGATTCGAGTTCGCCGATCTTCTTCTGAATCTCCTTGCGTTGCTCGGCGAGTTTCTTGACGTGTGCCTCGCGCTCTTCGAGGGTCATAGACTGCATTTCCTTCGGGAGTTGCTCCTTGGGGATGTCCTTGAGTGCGACCTTCTTCTGCTCGAGCGCATCGACAATGTCCCATGTGCTGTTGTCATAGAGAGCCGAGCCTTTGGAGACGGCCCGCTGGGCCGCCACGCCAGGCGCCAAGCCCGCGGCGTTGCTGTCCTGCAAGGATTGGCGCTCCTTTAACTTCTCGCCCTTCTCACCGTACGAGATGTACGTCGTATTCAACTGTGTGCCAAGTGCCGTGATCTCGCCATCGTGTGGGGTCGCGATGGTGGGGGGCTGGGAGTTCTGGTCGATGCTGGCAAACGCGCCCTCACCCAGCACCGCGCCGTCCTTCCAGTTTGTCTTCTCCCCCTCGTCCTTGTTGCCACAGAAGATCGTGTTGATGACGATGTTCTTCTTGACGGCGGATGGCACCGCGTTGTGATAGTCGATGCTGCCTTGCGTGAACGGTTCATTGCCGGCGATCACGATGATCTTGAGGTCGCTGTTGTTGCTCGACCATGAGAGTTCGCGCGTCGCCTTGTCGATGGCGGCGCCGCAGAACTCGCTGCCGCCGTTGGTGCGAAGGCTGAAGAGTTTCTCGGAGACGGCGTCGAGGTCGCTCGTGAGGGGCAGGAGCATCTGCACGTGCTGCTCGTTGGCGCTGATGCCGTCGTTACCATACTGGTAGAGGGCGACCTCGAGGCGTGGGCGGGCGCCCTCGCGCTTGCTGGTGGCGAACTCGTTGACGATGGTCCAGAGTTGAGCCTTGGCCTGCTCGATGAGCCCATCCATGCTCCCCGAGGTGTCGAGGAGGATGGCGAGTTGGACGACAGGTGCGGGCTTGGTTTCGGTGGGTTTGGCTTCGGCGGCGGTGATCCTTGCTGCTGCGGCGGCTGCCTCTTGGTGGGCCGCCTCCGCCGCAAGGGCGGGCATGGCGAGGCCAGCGGCGAGGAACAAGGACAGGACGGCACGGCGTGAACGAGACTGTGGCATGTGATTTCTCCGTTGAGGGTGTCGCATGATTCGACGAATGAGGATGCGCCCGAGTTCCTTGTGGCGGGTAACGGGGAAGTAACGCGTGCGGAGCGGTGGGGGGGCTTCGGGGCCGTTATCATGCGGCATGGATGTCAAGGTGATTTCGATCGGGACGCTTTCGGCGAATCCGCTCTGGGGCGAACGCCAGGCGGTGAGGACCGGACACGCAACAACGACGCTCGTGGTGCAGGGTGACATGAAGTTGCTGATCGACCCGGGCCTTCCTGGCACGGTCATCGCGGCACGATTGGCCGAGCGGGCGAACCTCTCGCCTGTGGACATCACGCACGTCTTCCTCACGAGTTTTCATCCCGATACGAGGCGCGGCCTCTCGATCTTTGAGGATGCCGAGTGGCTGATCCACGGCGACGAGCGCGAGGGCGTGGGGATTCCGCTCGCGGCGCAGTTGAAGCGGCTCAGCGGCGAGCATGATGATGGCGGCGTGCGCGAGACGCTGATGCAGGACGTCGCGCTGCTGCAGCGATGCAAGCCCGCGCCAGACGAGTTGGCGGATGGTGTGACGCTGTTCCCGATGCCGGGCGTGACGCCCGGGATGTGCGGCGTGCTGGTGGAGGAGCCTCGGCATACGACGCTGATCTGCGGCGATGCGATCCCGACACTCGCGCATCTGGAGCAAGGGAAGGTACTCTCGACGGCGCTGAGCGTGGATCAGGCGCGCAAGAGTTTCGAGGAAGCGGTGGAGATCGCGGATCTGCTGATTCCTGGGCGAGACAATCTGGTGGTGATCCCGATGAAGAGGGCGTTCTAACACGGAGAGCCGAAGTGGCGTGTTTGTTGTGTGAGCGAGTGGCGAATCGCAAGACCGACGCGATGATGATCGCGGAGTTCGCGCGGTGTTTCGTCGTGCTCGGCGACAACCAGGGGTGCGCGGGGTGGTGCACGCTGCTCTTGAAGGAGCACGTCGAGCATTTGGACGAGTTGTCGATCGCGGCG
>Ga0209175_10000232_pt1 | contig 39496 bp, 34 predicted proteins | sample JI91814C2DNA_FD_187506 | JGI IMG/M metagenome (GOLD analysis project Ga0209175, IMG submission 187506) | Wastewater effluent complex algal communities from Wisconsin, to seasonally profile nutrient transformation and Carbon sequestration -... | ecosystem: Engineered > WWTP > Effluent > Algae...
TTCTGTCTGGAAAGGGATAGCACAAGATGCTATAATCATGAATGTCGATGATTTGTTGTGCATCGGAGCAACCGGACCCATCCTGCTTTCTTCTACTATAGGCAGAAATAAAAACCTGATACCAGGCGAAGTCATAAGCACAATCATCAATGGCACAGAAGAAGTTTTGCAAATGCTTCGCAGTCATGGTATGGAAATCAGCAGCACAGGAGGTGAAACGGCCGATGTAGGCGATCTGGTGAAAACAATTATTGTAGATAGCACCGTGACAGCCAGAATGAGAAGAGACGCTGTTATTGACAATAAGAATATTCAAGCGGGCGATGTAGTTGTTGGCTTGGCATCTTACGGCAAGGGCACGTATGAAGATCAGTATAATGGAGGCATGGGCAGCAATGGACTCACGTCTGCCCGACATGATGTGTTTTGCAAAGACTACATGACCAAATATCCTGAGTCATTCGATCACCAGGTTCCACAAGATTTAGTGTATTCAGGCAAAAATAAAGTAACTGACACCATCCCAGGAGTAGATTTAAATATCGGAAAGTTAGTGTTGTCGCCTACACGAACGTATGCTCCCATTATCATTGAGGTGTTAAAGCAAATGCGTTCAGCAATTCATGGTATGGTGCACTGCAGCGGTGGGGCACAGACTAAAGTGCTGCATTTTGTTGAAGACCTTCATGTAATTAAAGATAACCTTTTCGAAGTGCCACCGCTTTTCCGCCTAATACAAGAGCAATCAGGAACAGACTGGAGAGAGATGTACAAAGTCTTTAACATGGGGCACCGGATGGAAATCTATTTGAATGAACAACATGCGGAGCGTGTCATTGCTATTTCAAAAAGTTTTGGAGTAAATGCGCAAGTGATCGGACGAGTGGAGTCATCTCCTCACAAAAAAGTAACTATCAGAAACAAGACGGAAGAGTTTATATATACCTGAAATGGTTGACAGATAGGAAACTATACAGTTGACTCAGTTGTCCTTATTGTCATTCTTGAAATACTTGTCTTCATCAAATGAATCTTCCGGTTTTTTCTGAAGTATTCCAATCTCAAGAATCTTAAATTCTGTTCTACGGTTTCGTTGGCGACCCTCTGGATTGTCCGTGCCATTCGGATTTGTATTGCGGGCAATGGGCATACTTTCTCCATACCCTTTGGCCACTAAGCGATCAGAGGCAATTCCCTTTCGTATCAAATAGGAGACCGTTGATTCAGCCCTTCGTTGAGAAAGTTCTATGTTATAAGAATCAGAGGCGATACTATCGGTGTGCGATCCCATTTCGATTTTGATCTCAGGGTTATCATTTAAAATATCAACGAGTTTATCTAGTTCTTTCGCTGAGATAGGTCGTATGGCTGCACTGTCATAACCAAAATAGATATTTTCTAAAACGAAGATTTTATTTTTCTCTAACCGATCTAACACAAGCACGGTATCCAAGGTGATGTTTGTAATGAGCTCTTTAAGAGTCTCCACGGGTATAGATTTGCCGTTGGTGGTATACCGCTGACGTTTTACTAAGTAGCCATCAGACTCTCCGATAAGGGTGTAGTTTTCATTTTCATAAACACGGAACAAGAATTTGCCATCATTGCCGGTTACGAAATCCTGCATTACGTCACCCTTCTCATCCAGCAGTGAGACTTTCGTATCGGGTAAAATTTCTCTCGTGCTGTCTCCTTTTTTGGGAGTCATGGTTACACCCTGAAGGAAGTAGTTAACTACTTTCAGGTTGGGGTCTTCATTGACGAAGGTATAAATATCATCGTCTCCTTTTCCACCTTCACGATTGGAGGTAAAAAATCCGCGATCCGGCCTGAAAAGAAACATGCCAAAGTCATCTCCGGTTGAGTTTACGGGCTGCCCTAAATTATCAACCCTCGTTTTGCCATTGGCACGATTGACCACAAAGATGTCAAGCATGCCATAGCCGGCATGGCCATCGGAAGAAAAATAGATTTTACCGTTCTCTGCTACATAAGGGAACATTTCATCTCCGGCAGTATTGATATCGGGGCCAAGATTCCTAACCTTTCCGAATCGTCCGCGCGAATCCATTTGAGCTGAATAAATATCCAGCCCTCCAAAACCTCCTTTTCGATTCGAGGAAAAATACAAGGTTCGTCCATCGGGGCTAAACGCGGGAGTTGATTCCCAACCTTCCGGAAGATTAATATTGATTAGTTGCGGTTCAGTCCATGCTCCGTTTCTAAATCGGGATAAATACAGGTCGACATCATTCGTACCCTTTCGCTTTCCTGAATTGCCCTTGCCGAAGACCATGATTTTTCCATCTGGAGAAAAGGTAATACAGCCTTCGTTGATATTGGGCGCATTGATGATAGGAGGCAAGGTAGAGATGGTATTTACGTCAACCACGGCACCCTTGGTGGTGGCTTTATAAAGATCAGAAAAGGGCGTGCCCGTTGCTTCATAAATTTTAGTAGAGGTACCACGTGATGAGGTGAAGTAAAGTTCGCTGTTGAGATAGACTGGCGCGTACTCACTTAATGGTGTATTGATTGCATCAAGGTTCTTGATCCGATAATAATTTTTCTTTTCGGCTAGTTGATCCAGGTAATTAATTCCATCCAACTCCTTTTGCGCCCGGGCCTTCATTTTTTCGTCTTGCGTGGAGGCTTCCAGTTCTTCCAGTTTTTTTCTGGCCTCATCATACTTTGCATTTGCCTTTAGGGCTTTACTATGATAAAGTAAAACGGAATCCGGATCTACTCCTTTGCCACCTGCTTTTGCATAAAAAGGTTCGGCTTCTTTGATCCTGTTTGATAGGCGATACGACTCTGCAATAAAGTAATTGGCCTTTCCGTTGCCAGGCTGTTTCTCCAGTACATTTTTGTAGTAATTGATTACAGTCTGATATTTTCCGAAACGAAATTTTTTCAACGTCTTTTTTTCGGGACTGCACGATACCAATGCTGCCAAAACAAGAATGAAGAATAGCTGATACTTCATGGAAAGCGTTTGCTCTTAATTTTTTCTTAAAGCTACAAAAAAACGGAACGCGATCAGGCTACCGCAGATTTGGGTAGATATTTAGAAAGCCAGCTTTTTTCTGCCGGGATAATCCACCCCTTTCCCAATTCTCCCTTCGTAGCAACTAATGAATTAAACGTTGAAGAAGCAGCGCTTAGTATTCCTTCGGCAAAGGCCTTTTTTAAGTCAGACGTACTGACGAGGACCACTTCATTTTCAATTAAGAATGCAATTTTAGTCCGATTGAAAAAGTCAATTCCAAGTTCGCTTTCAAGCTGTTTGAGCATGCGCACAGATCCGTCAATAGAGCAACCACTTGCGCCAGCAGAAGCTTCATCCACGGCAAGAATAAAGAACTGTTGATGATCTATTTTGAATGATGATTTAAGAAGATGACCATGGGCAGTCCACTGCTCGCAAAAGGCAGCGGCCGTCATTGAAATTTTTTCCAATTCTTCCTTACCAAGTTTTCGGTCAGATTGGTAAATCCAAATTCTTGCTGTATCCGGCAGGCTATCAAAAGGAACGAACATTGTAAACTGATTTTAATTTCTTCTTATAAACCTTGTGATTCTGCAATAAGTTCGGCTATATCTTTCACACTCACTTCAGCCTCTTTCTCTTTGTTCTTAATACCATCGCTCATCATGGTCATACAAAACGGACAGGCCACAGCTACGGTAGTGGCACCGGTTGCGATGGCTTCCTCCGCCCGATCAATATTAATGTCTTTTTTTCCTTTCTCAGGTTCTTTGAACATTTGTGCCCCGCCTGCTCCGCAGCATAAGCCGGTGGTCTTGCAACGCTTCATTTCAATAAGATCAGCATCCAACGATTGCAACACTTCTCTGGGTGCTTCATAAATATTGTTGGCCCGTCCCAAATAACAGGAATCGTGATAGGTGATTTTTTTCCCTTTGAAGGCCCCACCTTCTTTCATTTTAATTTTTCCTTCGCTGATAAGTTGATTGATAAAGGTAGTGTGGTGAATTACCTCATAGTTACCTCCCAATTCTGGATATTCATTTTTCAATGTGTTGAAGCAATGAGGGCATGCAGTTACAATTTTTTTTACGTTGTAACCATTCATGATAGTGATGTTGTTCATCGCCTGCATCTGAAAAAGAAATTCGTTGCCCGCCCTACGTGCGGGATCGCCTGTGCAGGTTTCTTCGGCACCAAGCACGGCAAACTTAGTACCTACCGCGTTGAGGATTTTAACAAAAGCCTTCGTGACACGCTTGGCACGTTCATCATACGAACCGGCACAGCCTACCCAAAAGACAACTTCCGGAGATTCGCCTCTGGCGGTGAGTTCTGCTAATGTGGGAACATTCATTTTCTACTAGGTTTAGGCTCCAAATTGTCTAAAGTGATGATCAATGTGTTTATACATACCAATACTCCATTCTGCAGGAGTGAGTTTTCCAAAAAACGGATGAGGATGTTGGGTGCATTTCGATTCGCCACCTTCTGAAAATTGTTTGACTAATTTTATCAGTCGGGTTTTCTCGGCAACAAAATCTTTGGGTGTGGTGATCTTTATCTCTTCACTGGTGGGACCGTCTTTAGAGAACGGCTTCTCATTGGTGTAGACAGATTTTAAAAATCCACCGATAAGTCTTCCAATAAAAACGCGTGGTGGATTAATGATGCCCATCGCCATTTCCAAACCATTGCCGCAATGTGCCAGCATTTGAGCAACATCCATTTTGCCCCATTGCCGTGGAGCAGTCGATTCAATTTTATCGATCCGATTAAGTATTTCGCTGGTGACGGTTGAGGTGAAGAGTGACTTCATATTAATTTATGAGATTATTTGGTATCCTTTGCCCAGTTAAATCGGTCGGAGGCAGAAAACTTCCATGGTGCAAAACTGGTCTCAATGTTTTGAAACATAGTGTTCCATTGCGCAGGCGATCCAGACTCTTCCATGCTAACATATCTTCTTAGTTCGAGGATAATCTCCAATGGATTGATCAACACAGGGCATGCTTCTACACAAGCATTGCAACTTGTACACGCATTGATCTCCTCTTTGGTAATGTAATCGCCAAGAAGAAATTTTCCATCGTTTAAGCCTGGGCCCTTCGCTTCCAAACTCTTTCCAACTTCCTCCATTCTATCGCGCGTATCCATCATGATTTTACGAGGCGACAGCTTTTTGCCAGTAAGATTAGCCGGGCATTCGGAAGTGCAACGGCCACACTCAGTGCAAGAGTAAGCAGACATTAAAACATTCCAGGATAGATCATTAATATCTTTTGCTCCAAAGCGACCCGGTTCGGCAGGTGCTGCTGCAACATCAGGTGGAGCAATGCCTAACATGGATTTCACTTCTCGTGTTACCACAGGCATGTTTTTGATGTGACCTTTAGCTTCAACGTTTCCATAATATGTATTCGGGAAAGCTAAAAATATATGCAGGTGTTTGGAGTAAGTGACATAGATGGCAAAGCCAAGGATGCCAAGGATGTGAAACCACCAAGCCGCGCGTTCAATTACTATTAGTGTCGATGTATTTAGATTTTCAAAAGCGGGAATAAGAAATGAACTAAAGAAGAGCACTCCGGTTGGGGTGTAGTGATCGCTTCGGCTTTGCAACAGTTGATCGCTGGCATTCATTGTAAGAATGGCCGTCATCAATACAATTTCAGTTATCAAAATAAGATTGGCATCTAACCGTGGCCATTGGGTCATCTCGGCAGACCAAAAGCGTGGGAGTCTTATCACATTTCTTCTGATGAGGAAAGCAACGCAAGCCAGTAGCACTGCGATTGCCAAGAACTCAAAAAAGTTCATCAATACATTATAAACGCCTCCAAGAAATGGGGCAAAAATCCGGTGTGTGCCAAAGACGCCATCAATAATAAATTCCAGCACTTCAAGATTAATAATGAGAAAGCCGGCATAGATCAGAAAATGGAGCAGGGCAGGAGTGACTCGTTTAAACATTTTCCGCTGGCCAAAGGCAACCAACAACAGGTTCTTAACTCGTTGTTCTTTATTGCCATTGATTTCATTTTTCTTCCCCAGAAGAATATTGGCCCTGATTCGCAATACACGTTTTCGAATAAAAAACCCTGCAATGCCTAAGGTGATGATAAATGCAATTTGTTGAACGATGGCCATGCCTTACAATTTGATGGGAATTTAGTGTTCACACGGTTTTGAACCTAAGGAATTGCTATCAAAACCCGAAAATTAAGGTGCTTGTTTGCGCCCAAACTAAATTTCTATACTTTTGTGGCCCCTTGTTCGTACAGAGCGGGTGGTTTCAAGGTGACGTAGCTCAGTTGGTAGAGCAAAGGACTGAAAATCCTTGTGTCGGGGGTTCAATTCCCTCCGTCACCACAGGTTAACAAGCGGAATGCCGGCATCTACATGTCGGCATTTTTAGTTATGGCTTATTTCGTTTACATCCTTCAGAGCCGAAAAATGATTCTTTCTACAAAGGATCCACGAACAACCTGATTAGAAGATTTACTGAACATAATGAGGGGCGAGAAGAAGCTACATCCCGGTATTTGCCGTGGGATTTAGTCTGGTATACTCAGAAACCTAATCGATCAGAGGCAGTCATTCTGGAGATGAAACTAAAAAACCTATCCGTGGAAAAAACAATGGCATTCATTCTGAAGTATAAAGTAGATCAGGGAATTGGGGGTCCTGACGTGGCGCAAGTGCGCCAGTCAGGATGCTGACCGAAGCGTCAGCATTCAATTCCCTCCGTCACCACAGGTTAACAAGCGGAATGCCGGCATCTACGTGTCGGCATTTTTAGTTATGGCTTATTTGCTGTGCCGCCACCCAGGCCGTTGTCCAGGCTGACTGAAAATTAAAACCTCCTGTTTCTCCATCAATGTTCAAAACTTCACCTGCGAAGAACAGATTCCTGACTTTTTTGCTTTCCATTGATTCAAGATGTACTTCCGTCAAATCAACACCTCCGCAAGTCACAAACTCTTCTTTGAAAGTAGTTTTTCCCTTGATGTAGAAAGGACAGCGGATGAGAGATTCGATCAGCTTATTAATATTCTTCAACGGTAGTTCAGCCCAGATTTTTGATTCCTTGATTTCTGCCAAGGCGCACAACCGTTGCCATAGTCTTTGGGGTAGGCCAAACAATGGATTGCCAATGACTTTCTGCTTGCCGCTTTCTTGTTTATAGCCGGTTAAGGTAGATCGCAGCTCGTCTTCTCCCACCTCGCCTATCCAACTTACTAAGACTGTGAATGTATAATTGATCTGGAATAAATATTCAGCTGCCCAGGCAGAGAGCTTGATCACTGCCGGTCCACTCAATCCCCAATGTGTAATAAGCAGAGGCCCTGCTTCTGAAAATTTTGTACCAGCAATTTTTATAAAAGCGTTGGGTATGGCCACGCCCATTAAGTCGTTGAATGTTTTTTGCGAATCATTGAAAGTGAATAAAGAAGGGATCAGCGGCTTGATGGTGTGCCCAAGGGCGGCAATCCATTCATATCCTCGCATTTGACTATGCCCACCCGTTGCAATTAATATTTTCTTACTACAGAACGTTTCATTGCTGCATTGAATTTGAAAACCTTCTTTGATCGAATTGACTCTTTCAACACCAGTATTAACTCTCACTTCAATGTCTAGCTGATTGGCTTTCGCAATAAAGCAATCAATGATTGTTTGCGAATCATCGGTGACGGGGAACATCCTTCCATCTTCCTCTACTTTAAGCGTAACACCATTATCGGCAAACCAGGAAATTGTATCTGCAGCCTGAAAAGTTCTGAACAACTGCTTGAGTTCTTTTTGTCCGCGGGGATAATGTCGCGATAGTTTTAAAGGTTCGAGGCAATGATGTGTTACATTACATCGGCCACCTCCAGAAACTTTTACTTTTGAAAGAAGCTTGGGTGTTTTTTCAAGAATAAGTATACGCAGTCCTGCTTTTTTTTCTGCCGCTGCGATGGCTCCAAAAAACCCAGCCGCTCCACCACCTATTACTATTAAGTCGAAGAGGTTAATGGATTTATTTTCGTTGATCAACAATGCAGAAGGATAACCCGTTTACTTTAAGAACACTACTTAATCAGCATCCACCTGGCCACGAAGCAAATCCTCCAGTGTATCGCGTTGGCGAATCAGTTTCGCCACCCCATCAATAATCAAAACTTCGGCTGGCCGAAAACGGGAATTGTAATTGGAGGCCATGGAATATCCATAGGCTCCAGTATTCTTGATGGCCAGGATATCTCCTTCCCGCACTTCATTCAGTTTGCGATCTGCCCCTAGCGTATCTGTCTCACAAATATTGCCCACTACGGTATAAACTTTTTGCCCTCCTTGAGGATTTGAAGTGTTGATGATTTCGTGATAAGCATCATACATCATAGGCCGGATGAGATGATTCAAACCGGAATTAACCCCAACAAAGGTGAGTGAAGGTGTCGACTTTACTACATTGGTTTTTACGAGAAGTGTGCCGGCCTCGCTTACTAAATATTTTCCTGGCTCAATCCACAACTCCAGCTTACGACCATAGCTGCTATAAAATTCCTTAAACGCTTTGCCGAGTTTTAACCCCAGGTCATAAACATTAGTAACCATGTCTCCTTCTTTGTAGGCTACTTTAAAGCCTCCGCCAAAGTCAATGAACTTAAGTGCCGGAAAATCGCGGGCGATACCAAAAAGTATATCCGCCATTTTCAAAAAGACTTCTGTCTCCGTTATTTCCGAACCCGTATGGATATGAAGACCATTGATGATAATGCGATATTGTTCGGCCAACTGCATGATTTGCGGCAGTTGGTAGACGGAGATACCAAACTTTGAATTACTGTGCCCGGTGGAGATTTTATAATTACCACCCGCCATGATGTGAGGATTCAGTCGGATGCAGCAGGGATAATTGCCTCCGTATTTCTTCCCGAATTTTTCTAAAACGGAAAGATTATCAAGATTAATACTCAGTCCTAAATCAACACCTTCAACAATTTCTTCGAAGTCAACGCAGTTAGGAGTGAACATAATTTCGCCAGGCAGATAACCGGCATGCATTGCCAGTCGTGCTTCATTAATCGAAACTACATCTATACCAGCTCCATTTTTTCTCAGCAGTTTAAGAATAGCGATGTTGGTGAGTGCTTTGGCAGCGAACTTGATGCGGACGTCCGTTTCTGAAAAAGCATTCTTTAAGCTTTTTAATTGATCAATAATCTTTGCCCCATCATAAACATAGAGGGGCGTTCCGAACTCTTCACACAGTGAATTTATCGCTACTCCCTGAATATGATACGTTCCGTTTGATAGTTCCATTGCCATAAAATAAAGGCCAACCTCAGTGCTTTCCAGGGCTGATCTCGGACAAATATATCACGAATGATTTTTACCCCTATCTTGGCACTATGAAATTGTTCTTTCGAGAGTCGGGCAGTGGGCAACCGATGATCATACTTCATGGTCTTTTTGGTTCCTCCGACAATTGGTTTACCCTGGCCAAAACCTTTGCCGAAACGCATCATGTTTACCTTGTTGATCAGCGTAACCATGGTCAATCGCCCCACAGCGATGAGTTTAATTACAAAATCCTAACGGAGGATCTACGTGAGTTTGTAAGAGAACATAAAATCATAGGCCCGATAATCATTGGGCATTCGATGGGAGGTAAGACAGCCATGAACTTTGCTGTAAAGTATCCTGATTCAGTTCAAAAATTAATTATAGTAGATATCGTGCCTAAGGGATATCCCATTCACCATGATCAGATATTGGATGGACTGGAAGCCATTCCCCTGGATCAACTTCAGACGCGAATTGAAGCAGATGAAATATTAGCCAACTATGTTCCTTATTCAGAAACACGACAATTTTTATTGAAGAACCTGCTACGCAAACAGGATGGAAATGGCTTTAGGTGGAAGATAAATTTAGAGGCCATCGACAAGCACATTGAAGAAATAGGCGAGGGTATGCAATATGAAGGATCATATACAGGGTCGACACTTTTCATCATGGGGCAGCGATCCAACTATTTTCAACCCGGTGATGAAGTACTAATTTCAAAAATATTTCCTCAATCCAAAACCATTATGCTGGACACCAGCCATTGGGTACAAGCCGAGAAGCCAACCGAGTTTGCTGCGGCTGTTCTTGAATTCTTAAAGTAACAGAGGTGCCAGGAAAATTAATTCTTATTCCCAATGTTATTGCAGAGTCTACACAAGAAGCTGTTGTTCTTCATTCTGTAAAAGAACGGGTAAAAGTATTGCGATTTTTTTTGGTTGAGGATATTAGAACCGCCCGCAGATACCTGAGCAGTTTAAAAATAATCGAATCAATAGAAGCACTGAGTTTTGAGGTGCTGAATAAAGATACCCAGCCAGGAGAAATGCCTAAACTCTTAGCGCCCTTGATGGCAGGAAATGATATGGGAGTTATTTCCGAATCCGGATGTCCTGGTGTTGCTGATCCCGGGGCTCTGGCCGTGGCATTCGCACATCAACACGATATTCAGGTTGTACCCTTAGTTGGGCCTTCTTCAATTCTTTTGGCATTGATGGCTTCGGGGCTTAACGGGCAGCGATTTGCCTTTCATGGTTATCTGCCTATTGATGCAAAAGAAGCGGCAAAAGCGATCAAGGAGTTGGAACATGAGTCGAGAACAAAGAGTCAAACTCAGGTTTTTATAGAGACTCCTTACCGCAACAATGCTATTCTAGATCATTTGCTTAAAAGCTTGAGTCCAACAACACTGCTAAGCGTTGCGATGGACATAACTGGAGCTGATGAGTTAATAAAAACAAAGCCAATCAAAGCTTGGAGAGTACAAAAACCATCTTTTGCTAAACATCCTGCTGTATTCTCCTTTCTGGCAGTTTGAAAGTTTTGATTTAAATACATTAGGTCTAAATTTGCACCCTCAAAATCAACTAATTAATTATGCCTTATTTATTCACCTCTGAATCAGTTTCTGAAGGACACCCCGACAAAGTTGCTGATCAAATATCAGATGCGCTTATCGATTATTTTCTTGCCTACGATGCTAATTCGAAAGTGGCTTGCGAAACATTAGTAACCACCGGTCAAGTAGTATTGGCGGGAGAAGTGAAATCAGAAGCCTATTTGGATGTTCAGGATATTGCCCGTGAGGTGATTAAAAAAATAGGGTACACGAAAAGCGAGTACATGTTCGAAGCCAACTCCTGCGGTATACTTTCCGCAATTCACGAGCAGTCACCCGATATCAATCAAGGTGTTGAGCGCAGGAAGAAAGAAGATCAGGGTGCAGGAGATCAGGGAATGATGTTTGGTTATGCCACCAACGAAACGGATAATTATATGCCCTTGCCGTTGGAGCTTGCTCACCTTCTTTTAAGAGAACTATCTGTTATTCGCAAGGAAGGAAAGGTAATGACTTACCTGCGTCCGGATGCTAAATCTCAGGTGACGGTGGAGTATGGAGATGATAATAAGCCAATGCGAGTTGATACCATCGTTATTTCAACCCAACATGATGACTTTGATAAAGATGCAATCATGCTGAAGAAAATAAAGGATGATGTTATCAACATTCTTGTGCCACGCATTCTAAAAAAACTTCCCAAGCGAGTTCAGAAACTCTTTGTGGGAGAAATTACTTATCACGTTAACCCTACAGGTAAATTCGTTATTGGTGGCCCTCACGGAGATACCGGTCTAACGGGAAGAAAAATTATTGTTGATACTTATGGAGGAAAGGGTGCACACGGTGGCGGGGCTTTTTCAGGTAAAGATCCTTCTAAAGTTGATCGTTCTGCAGCTTATGCAACACGCCATATTGCAAAAAATCTTGTAGCAGCGGGAGTTTGTGACGAGGTACTGGTTCAGGTAGCTTATGCTATTGGCGTTGCGCAGCCTGTGGGACTTTATGTTAATACCTACGGCAGCGCTAAAGTGAAGATGAAGGATGGTGAGATATCTCAGAAAATCGCGAAAATCTTTGATATGCGCCCTTATTTCATTGAACAGCGCTTCAGCCTCCGCACACCCATTTACTCAGAAACGGCTGCCTATGGTCACATGGGCCGGGAATCCAAGGTTGTAGAAAAGACTTTTAATAAGGGTAAAAAGACCGAGAAGAAAATGAGTGTAGAGCTTTTCCCATGGGAGAAACTCGATTACGTAGAGGCAGTTAAGAAAGCATTTAAGCTTTAATCAATAGAAAGGGCTCCAAGTTGGAGCCCTTCTCTTTTGGTTTAAATAATATTATACCCTCCCGTGCGTTGCTTTGGTTTTGAATTTATTTAGCTGGACACGCAGCGCTTCTGTAGCTAAATCAGCAGCTGCCTCGAAGGAACGCGCTTGCTCCTTTGCGAATAACTGACTCCCCGGGACCTTCAATTTTATCTCTACGGTTTTATTCTCAATGCCTTCGTTATTAAGTCGGAGGAATACCTCTCCATCAACAAGACGGTCGTAAAAGGTTTCCAGTTTATCAACTTTAGTTTGGATGAAGTCGATCAATTTTTGATCGGCATCAAAGTGAATGGAGTGAACTTGTAGCTTCATAAAAAACAAAATTTAAGTGAAACATAAAAAAGACTCAATGCCTGGATACCAGGCGCTAAGTGAAAATTGTCGATGGGAAAAACGGGTCAATCTTTTCAAGTTTATGATTTATGCCTTAGGGTGAGCCTGGTCAAATGTCTTCTTTAGCTTCTCTATGGAGTTATGGGTATAGACCTGTGTGGCCGCCAGACTACTATGTCCAAGCAGGTCTTTTACCGCATTTATTTCAGCGCCCTTGTTTAGGAGATGGGTTGCATAAGTATGCCTGAGAACGTGTGGGCTACGTTTCTCAACCGAGGTAAAGGTTTTTAAGTGTTTTTTTACCGTTCGCTGCACCATCATAGGATACAGTTGGTCGCCCTGATCGGTTATCAACAAATAGTTGTGTTCCTTCGCTTCCACTTCTTTCTTCTTGGCCGCCCGATAGGCCGTTATTAATGAAACGATTGTATTGGAAAATGGTATGACCCTTTCCTTATTTCTTTTGCCTAATACCTTAATAGTTCGCTCAGCAAGGTTAATGTTGTTTTCTTTTAGGTTAATAAGCTCAGTAAGTCGAATACCCGTACCGTAGAACAACTCAAGGATTAACTGATCTCGGAGTCCGGCATGATCAGCACTAAATTGCGAATGATCGAGCAATTGCACCATGTCACTTTCACTTACGAAATGGGGTAACTTCTTTTTTGTTTTAAGCACTTTGATTTTCATCATGGGATCAGTTGTGATCCTCTCTTGCCTGATCAAAAACTTATAGAAGGAACGGAGGCAGGCTATTTTCCGATTGACTGATAACGAGTCCATTTTTTCTTCAACCAAGCTTACAATCCAGGATCGCACCATTGCATAGCTGGCTGACTCAGGATTTTCAGAATAAGTGGTTTTTAGAAAAATTTGAAATTGATGAAGATCGGTTTTATATGATAGGACGGTGTGGGGGCTTAACCGTCTCTCAAACTCTACATATCTTAGGAAGGATTCTACCATTACACTATCGTACCCAACGGCCAATAGCAATGTAAAAAAAATATCCCCTTCAGGAAAGACCCAAAGGGGATATCTTAAATGTCTATTGAATATTAATAGTTATCTGAAGCGTATTGCTTTTGACGATAAGCTGCGTGAATGATTTCTCCCCTTCTTCTTACAGAGGGCTTTTCAAATGCTGTACGTGCGCGAAGCTCCTTCAAAACGCCTGTTTTTTCAAACTTCTTCTTAAAACGCTTAAGAGCCTTATCAATTGACTCGTTTTCTTTGATGTTGATAATCAGCATTGTTTATTCTGTTTTGGGCTGCAAATATATGCTCTTTCCGATGAATTGCGCAAGTACTACTTTAAAATTGCCCTGGAGATCACTAATTTCTGTATTTCTGACGTCCCTTCGCCAATAGTACAAAGCTTGGCATCCCGGTAGTATTTCTCCGCAGGAAAATCTTTGGTATAGCCATATCCTCCAAAAATCTGTACCCCCTCATTTGCAACGTCCACGGCCACCTCTGAGGCAAATAGCTTGGCCATTGCTGATTCCTTGTTGACATTTTGGCCTTTATTTTTCATATCAGCGGCCCTATAGGTAAGCAATTTTGCGGCTTCTATTTTGGTGGCCATATCGGCCAACTTAAAGGAAATACCCTGAAAGCTTGAAATAGGTTTATTGAATTGATGGCGCTCTTTGGAATAATGCAAAGCAGCGTCAAATGCGCCTTGGGCAATGCCAAGGCTTAATGCAGCAATGGATATTCTTCCACCATCCAAAACTTTTAGAGATTGCACAAAACCATCGCCCACTTTACCCATAATTTGGCTCTTATGAACACGGCAGTCGGTAAAGATTAACTCCGCGGTTTCTGAAGCCCTCATTCCCAATTTATTTTCTTTTTTCCCGGCTGTAAATCCAGGAGTCCCTTTTTCAATAATGAAAGATGTCATGCCATGAGAATCGCCTACTTCACCTGTTCGCACAATAACGACAGCAACATCTCCTGATTTTCCATGCGTTATAAAATTCTTCGCGCCATTGATGACATAATAATCTCCGTCTTTAACGGCCACTGTTCGCATGTTGCCTGCATCAGATCCTGTATTCGGTTCCGTGAGTCCCCACGCTCCAATCCACTCTGCTGTGGCAAGCTTTGGTAGGTAGGTGCGCTTTTGCTCATCGTTTCCAAACTGAAGTATATGTCCTGTACATAAGGAATTGTGAGCAGCAACTGACAATCCGATTGAGCCGTCAAGTTTAGCTACTTCAGAAACAGCCGTAACATATTCAAGATAGCCAAAGCCAGCTCCGCCATATTCTTCGGGTACAAGCACTCCCATCAAGCCCAAACCACCCATTTTCTTAAACAATTGAACCGGGAACTCTTGACTTTCATCCCACTCCATACTTTTCGGTTTGATTTCCCTATCTCCGAAATCACGAACCATTTGAGCAATCATTTTCTGATTTTCAGTCTCCTCAAAGCCTGTCGATATTTGTTCTGCATTCAGTGTTTGCATCTCCCTTTAATTTTTTGAACGACAAAAGTAAAACATTTTTACGAACGAATGTTAGTTTGTTCATTTATTCAATGAATTGACCTTATTAAAGCCCTGAATGAGTTATTTTTGCCACCTAACAAAAAAGGGATAGAATATGAAGATTGCTGTTGTGGGAACAGGCTATGTAGGGTTAGTAACAGGTACTTGTTTTGCAGAAACAGGAAACACAGTCACTTGTGTTGATATTGATGTAAAGAAAGTTGAAAACCTTCAGAAAGGAATCATCCCTATTTATGAAAGAGGCCTTGAAGATTTTTTTAGCCGCAATCAAAAAGAAGGCCGCCTTACGTTCACCACTAATTTGGAAGAGGGAATACGTGACGCAAAAATTATTTTTCTTGCACTCCCCACTCCGCCAGGCGAAGATGGTTCTGCTGATTTACAGTACATCCTTAAAGTTGCGGGTGATCTTGGGCCATTGTTAAAAGATTACACCGTCATTGTAGATAAAAGTACTGTGCCTGTAGGCACTTCAGAAAAGGTCACTAATAAGATTAAAGAAAAAGCAAAAGTAGAATTTGACGTAGTCTCCAATCCTGAATTTTTAAGAGAAGGTGTGGCTGTTGAAGATTTCATGAAGCCGGAACGCGTTGTTGTGGGGACTAATTCCGCGCGCGCGCGAAAAGTAATGGAAGCATTGTATGCACCCTTTGTGCGTCAGGGCAATCCGGTGATCTTTATGGATGAACGTTCTGCAGAGCTTACCAAATATGCAGCTAACTCTTTTCTGGCTACAAAAATCAGTTTCATGAATGAAGTTGCTAACCTATGTGAGCGCGTTGGAGCCGATATTGATGCAGTAAGAATTGGAATGGGAACGGATTCAAGAATTGGAAAACGTTTCTTGTTTGCTGGAATTGGTTATGGAGGAAGTTGTTTCCCCAAAGATGTGCAAGCACTCTCTAAATCCTCAACGGATGCCAACTATGATTTTAAAATCCTCAACGCAGTAATGGACGTCAATCACGTTCAGAAACTGGCACTTCAGGATAAGATTAAAAGCCATTTCAAAGGGAATCTTAAAGGTAAAACACTTGCCATATGGGGACTCGCCTTCAAACCTCATACGGATGATATCCGTGAAGCTCCGGCCTTACAAAATATTAAGGAATTCCTTCGGGAAGGAGTTAAAGTGAAAGTGCATGATCCGGAAGCCATGCCCAATGTGAAGAGGATTTTTGGTGACCAAATTGAATATTGCGAAAGGCCTTATGCAGCATTGCAAGACGCTGATGCCTTATTTATTTCAACTGAATGGCCAGAGTACCGCACTCCGGATTTTGAAAAACTAAGTTCTTTGTTGAAATCCAAAACTATTTTTGACGGAAGAAATTTATATGATCTTTCTTTTATGAAAGAGCAGGGGTTCACTTACTACAGTATCGGCAGGGAAACTATTTATGGCTAAGAAGAGAATATTAATTACAGGAGGAGCAGGCTTTCTCGGTTCGCATTTATGCGATCGTTTTATCAAAGAAGGATATGTGGTGGTGGCCATGGATAACCTTATCACTGGTGACCTGAGAAATATTGAACACTTGTTCAAACATCCCGATTTCGAATTCTATCACCATGATGTATCCAAGTTTGTCCATGTGCCAGGTGAATTGCATTATATACTTCATTTTGCTTCTCCGGCAAGCCCGATAGATTACCTCAAAATACCTATTCAAACACTAAAAGTAGGCTCGCTAGGCACGCACAACTTGTTGGGGCTTGCCCGGGTGAAGAAAGCAAGAATTTTAGTGGCATCTACATCTGAAGTTTATGGTGATCCCTCTGTCCACCCTCAACCCGAAGAGTATTATGGAAATGTAAATCCTGTTGGTCCGAGAGGCGTTTATGATGAAGCTAAGCGCTTTCAGGAGGCTATTACCATGGCCTATCACACGTATCATCAACTGGAGACAAGAATTATCAGAATATTTAATACCTACGGACCAAGAATGCGACTTAATGATGGCCGTGTTTTACCTGCTTTTATAGGACAGGCACTGCGAGGAGAAGACCTTACTATTTTTGGTGATGGCTCACAGACCCGCTCATTCTGCTATGTAGATGATTTGGTGGAGGGCATTTATCGGCTTCTTCTTTGTGACTATGCTTATCCGGTAAACATTGGAAACCCAAATGAAATAACCATCCGCGACTTTGCAGAGGAAATCATTAAGCTAACAGGGACAAATCAAAAAATAGTTTTCAATCCGCTACCGAAAGATGATCCAAAGCAACGCCAGCCAGACATTACCAAGGCGAAGGAGATTTTAGGATGGTCGCCAAAGGTTTCCAGGAGCGAAGGATTAAAACTTACTTACGATTATTTTAAAAGCCTTCCCAAGGAAGATTTATACAACAGAGATCATAAAGACTTTAAGTCGTATAGTCGATAGGATTTATTCTTCGCGATAGATAACCTCCAATAAAGTTTGCCCAACAGCAGTGAGTACTTTCTTGTCAATGATAAGCATGTTATCCTTTTGAGTATGATGATGCTCTCCAAAGCCAACACCCGGTTTGGAATTAATAATATCAATCATTGGAATGGCAGCGAGTTGATTGACAAAAAGATGATCGTCTGTTAATCCACTTTCGTTTTGCTTGATAAAGATATTGGAGTAACCAAGCTGTTCAGCTGTATTCCAAACCTTCTCAACTATTTTGGGAGCGTATTCAAGCGAAGTGCCCTCGCGGTAAAAGCGAGCTCCCTTTGCTCCAACCATATCCAGAAGAATACCATAATAGGCCGAATAATTGGGTTTGTGTTTATGCTTGGACCAATATTGGGAACCAAGGCACCACCATGAATCGAATCCCTCTGCTGTAGGTATTCGATTGGCTTGATTTTCTTTTTCGCCCCAATCTTCACCATCAAAAAATATAATATCCACTCCAGCTGCCGGAAGTTGCTTACTCAGTTGTCGTGCTATTTCCAGAAGTACACCAACCCCGCTGCCTCCATCATCGGCCCCATCAAAGAGCTCGTCTTTTTTAAGTAGATCTTTATCGGCAAAGGGGCGTGTATCCCAGTGCGCAGCCAATAAAATTCGTTTTTGTTTACCGGGATTAAAACTTGCAATAATATTCTTTAAACGTAATCGCTTCTGATCAAATGTTGTGGCTTCAAATTCCTGAACGGAAACAGATGCTCCCGATTTTTTAAGCCGTTGCACATAATATTCGAGAGCCAAGTTGTGTGAAGGTGTATTGGGAATACGCGGACCAAAGCTTACCTGATGGGCAACGTAATCATAAGCGGAGTCAGCATTAAATCGCGGAGTGGTGATGTGGTCGATGGTTTCTGATTGAAGAGTTTCTTTGTTCTTGGAGTTACAGCCAATGACTAAAAAACCCAATAGTATGCAGTAAAAACGCCTGATCGTTATCATCTTTTTGATCTCCATCATTTTCAAATAACAGACAATTTTGGGATAAAGTAAAAATGCGTTATCTTTGCATCACTTCTGATTCAAATTGATTAAGAGGGGACCGCAAGTCCCCTCTTTCATTGTTGGCACTTTATGTTAAATGAAAGAATTACTTATCTGGCTCAACATGCGCTTTCAAGTGAGGCTCATTTTTTAGTGGACGTAATTGTTTCAATCAACAGGGGACCTACAAAAGTAACAGTGGTGCTGGATGGTGATCAGGGTATAACAATCGATGATTGTTCTTCTGTGAGCCGCAGTATTTCAAAGGGAATAGAAGATGAAAACCTTATTAATGAGAATTACACACTGGAAGTTACCACATCTGGCCTTGATCAGCCACTGAAGTTGAGTAGACAGTATGTAAAGAATAAGGGAAGGGAATTAAAAGTACATCTGAAGGATAAGAAAATAATTGAAGGCCTGCTCAAAGAAGCAACAGGAGAAGGAATTACACTTGAGTACGAGGCCAAGGGAGATAAAAAGAAAGAGCGCAAGACTATGGAATTGGTCTATGCCGATATTGTAAAAGCATTTGTAAAAGTTTCGTTTAAATAAATTTTCAGTTATGATGGATACCGCAACACTCATTGAATCGTTTGCAGACTTTGCGAAGCAAAAGAACATCGATCGGCCTACCATGATCAGAATTCTGGAAGACGTTTTTCGGAATATGATCCGCAAAAAGTTCGTAACAGACGACAATTTTGACATCATTGTCAACGCGGATAAAGGAGACTTAGAAATCTGGCGCTTCCGCGAAATAGTTGATGATGATTCAGAAGATATCTGGGAGCATGATAAAATCAGCTTATCCGAAGCAAAAAAGATAGAACCCGACTTTGAAGTGGGTGAGGAGGTAGCAGAAGAAATTCACCTGGAAGACTTTGGCCGGAGGGCTGTGACAACAGCGCGCCAAACACTGATGCAGAAGGTAAAAGATCTTGAAAAGGATATCATTTTCCAGAAGTATAAAGATATCGTTGGCGAAATAATTTCAGGAGAAGTGTATCAGACACTCAGTCGCGAAGTACTCCTTATTGACGCAGAAGGCAATGAAATTTCAATTCCTCGCAATGAGCAGATACCAAAAGATCGCTATCGTAAAGGAGAAACCGTAAGAGCCATTGTTCATAAAGTGGAAATGGTAAATGGCAATCCTAAGATCATTCTTTCACGGAGTTCGCCCGTCTTTTTAGAAAGACTCTTTGAACAGGAGGTCCCTGAAGTTTATGATGGATTAATTACCATCAAGAAAGTGGTGCGTGAACCGGGCGAGCGTGCTAAAGTTGCCGTTGAATCGTATGACGATCGTATTGACCCTGTTGGCGCATGCGTTGGAATGAAAGGATCTCGTATCCATGCCGTTGTGCGCGAACTGCAAAATGAGAATATCGATGTTATCAACTATACAGAGAACCTGGAGCTTTACATTTCGCGTGCATTAAGCCCAGCGAAAATTACCAACATTAAAATCGACAAAGAGAATGGGCGGGTTTCCGTTCATCTGCGACCTGAGCAAGTTTCACTTGCTATTGGTAAGGGAGGATTAAACATTCGCCTCGCCAGCAGGTTGGTAGATATGGAGATAGATGTTTTCCGTGAGACGGATGGAATCGCTGAAGAAGATGTTGCGCTGGATGAATTCTCCGATGAAATAGAAAGTTGGGTTATTGCTGAATTAAAACGCATCGGACTTGACTCTGCAAAGAGTGTCATTGCGCTGAACAAAGAAGAACTGGTGAGACGAACCGATTTGGAAGAAGAGACTGTTGAACTTGTACTTAATGTGCTAAGGAAAGAATTTGAATAAAGATTTATTTTAATAGAGTTAAAGACGATGAAGCCAAATTTCTGCATTTTTGCCGTTTGTGAGGCACTAAAGCAGGGGATTGCCATAAAACCAAGACAAATTCAATAGAAAACAGTGGCAGAAGAGAAATTAATTAGGTTAGGACAAGCATCGCGCAAGCTCAATGTGGGCCATAATACCATTTTGGAATTTTTGGCCAAGAAGGGCTTCTCCGTAGAGAATAACCCCAATGCGAAGCTGACGCCAGAGCAATTTGCTATGCTCTCGAAAGAGTATGCTACTTCTGCAAATGAAAAATTAGAGGCCTCTGGCCTTAGCATTGGAACAAAGCATCCGGAAAACCTGACGATCATAACTGAAACCGAAGCTCACCGCAAGAAGGCTGCAGAGGATGATCAGATTATGATTAAAAATCTTGGCTCTAAAGAGATAAAGCACAAGGAAGAAGTCAAGCCGGAAAAAATCGAAAGTGAAAAAACAAAACTTGAAGGCTTTAAGGTTCTCGGCAAAATTGACCTGACAAAGGAGAAGAAGAAAGCCGAGCCAGTAGCAAAGGTGGTTGAGGAGGTAGCTCCACGAAAAGTTGAGCCGGATATAGAGAAGGCACCAGAGCAAGAATTGATCAAGGCTAAAGCTGATCGTCTTCAGGGACTTAAAGTAGTAGACCGTATTGAGCTTCCAGCTGAAAAGAAGAAAGACCAACCTATAGCATCATCTGATCTTCGAAATGAGGCGCAGAAAAAAAGACCTCGTAAGAGACTTCCTTCACCTAATGAGGGTGCCAGAGGTAGCGCGCCTTCTACCGGAGGCACCGGAACAAATCAAAAAAGATCCCCGCTGCCACCAAGGACACAAAAAGCAGAGCCAACAGAGAAAGAAATTCAGGATCAGATACGCGCGACACTCGCCAAATTGAGTGGAGGCGGAAAGAAATTTACAGGAGCCAAATACAGACGTGAAAAACGCCAGGCCAATGTTGATGCGGAGGAAGTAAGATCGCAGCAAGAGCAGGAGCAATCAAAGACATTAAGAGTAACAGAATTCATCTCTGCCAATGATTTGTCTTCGATGATGAACGTCTCTATCAATGATGTTATATCAGCGTGCCTTGGGTTAGGGATGTTTGTTTCTATTAACCAACGCCTCGATGCGGAAGCCATCACCGTGATTGCTTCTGAGTTTGGCTATGACGTTCATTTCACAAATTCAGAAAATGAAACCGAGGTAGAAGAATCATTAGACACGGAAGAAGAATTATCTGAAAGGGCACCCATCGTTACCATCATGGGTCACGTTGACCATGGTAAAACTTCCTTGCTTGATTACATACGCAACACAAAAGTAACGGCATCAGAGGCGGGTGGTATCACTCAGCATATTGGTGCCTATGCCGTAACCACCAAGAGTGGTAATAAGATTGCCTTTTTGGATACCCCTGGTCACGAAGCATTTACTGCCATGCGTGCACGAGGTGCAAAGTTGACGGACATAGTCATTATTGTAGTAGCTGCGGATGATGATGTAATGCCTCAAACAAAAGAGGCCATCAATCATGCACAGGTTGCAGGTGTGCCCATTGTTATCGCCATAAATAAAGTAGATAAGCCAACGGCCAATCCCGATAAAGTTCGTGAATCGCTTTCCAAGAATAACATATTAGTAGAAGAGTGGGGTGGAAAATATCAGTGTCAGGAGATTTCTGCGAAGACTGGAAAAGGTATTGATGAGTTATTGGAAAAAGTGCTGCTCGAAGCTGAATTGCTGGTTCTTAAGGCAAATCCTGACAAAGCCGCCTCAGGTTCGACTATTGAAGCTACGCTTGACAAAGGCCGTGGATATGTAGCTACCGTAATGGTGCAGACAGGTACACTCCGAGTTGGTGATATTATGTTGGCGGGTTCAAACTATGGCCGCGTGAAGGCGATGTTTGATGACACAGGAAAGAAAGTAACAGAAGTTGGGCCGGCTACTCCGGTGGTTGTTTTAGGATTGGATGGTGCTCCACAAGCCGGAGAGAAATTTACGGTTATGGAGTCTGATCGTGAAGCACGCGAGATTGCTACCAAGCGTGGACAAATTCAACGCGAGCAGAGTATACGCACGAAGAAGCACATCACTCTTGACGAGATTGGAAGACGATTGGCAATTGGGTCATTCAAGCAACTGAATGTGATTGTGAAAGGTGATGTGGATGGTTCTGTTGAAGCGCTCTCCGATTCATTATTGAAACTTTCAACACCTAAAATCCAGGTTAGTATAATTCACAAGGCTGTAGGTCAGATTTCAGAATCAGATGTTCTGTTGGCTTCTGCTTCGGATGCTGTCATTGTAGGCTTCCAGGTGAGACCTTCCAACTCTGCGAAAAGACTTGCTGATAACGAAGAAATTGAAATACGTCTTTACTCCATTATCTACGATGCCATCAACGATGTGAAGGCAGCGATGGAAGGTATGTTGGAGAAGGAGATGGAGGAAGTCATTGTGGGTAATGCTGAGGTACGTGAAGTATTTAAGATTACCAAAGTAGGAACGGTGGCGGGTTGTATGGTTACTGATGGATATCTCAAGCGTGCCAATCCGATTCGCCTGATACGCGATGGTATTGTTGTCTACTCCGGAGAGATGACAGCGCTTAAGCGATTTAAGGATGATGCTTCTGAAGTAAGATCAGGATTTGATTGCGGTGTGAGCATCAAGAACTTCAATGATATGAATGTGGGCGATGTGATAGAAAGCTACGAGAAACGTGAAGTGAAGAAAGTAGGATAGACTTAAAGCAAAGAATAAAAAAGAAGCCCTCCCGATTTTTATCAGGAGGGCTTCTTTTTGTAAGGGAAATTAATTCCTACTTAGAATTTAACCTCAGGAGCCTTATCAGAGCCCTCAGCGGCCTTGAAAAAGCCTTTTTCTGTGAATCCACCAATTTTGGCAATCAGGTTTCCGGGGAAACCAACGATAGCCGTATTGTAACCTTGAACTGCTTCATTGAAGCGCTTACGCGAAACAGAAATTCTGTTTTCTGTTCCTTCCAGTTGCGCCTGAAGGTCAAGGAAATTCTGATTTGCTTTTAAGTCGGGATAGTTTTCCGTAACCACCAACAATCTGCCCAATGCTGAACTTAATCCAGACTGCGCTTGCTGAAACTGCTCTAACTTCTCTGGAGTCAGGTTGGTTGGATCAATCTTCATTTGTGTTGCACTTGCCCTTGCCTGAATTACATCAGTAAGAGTCTTCTGTTCGAAATTGGCATACCCTTTCACCGTATTCACCAGGTTGGGTATCAAATCTGATCTGCGTTGATAATCTGATTCAACATCGCCCCAGGTCTTCTTCACTTCCTGATCTTTGCCTGCGATGCCATTGTATTTGCTGATGCCCCATAGTACCAAGACACCAACGACTATCCACGGTATAAACTTTTTGAAACTTTCCATTCTTCTTTTTGAGTTTTGTTTGTGCAAAGGTAAAGCCAAAAGTGCTTTTAGCCAACTTTGGAATTTCTTCCATGTTTGCCTTGCCAGGCATCGAAATGAGTACTTATTGAGCCTTATTGAACTTCAGTAAATCAAAAATGAGTGGGAAAGAACTGTAAACCAGTCCTTCCTTTGGAAACCCAAGTCGAACGATGCCAGCTAGGCTATCCACTGCGATTTTTGCTCGTGATTGAATGACCGATAGGTAACTGGCCAGATTAAGTGCTGATATCTGACTCGAGAATGCCAATAACCAAAGAGTTTATTCTTTCTAACAGACTTTGAATAGAAAGGCTACGAAAGAATCTTTATACTCACCAGATCTGCATCATAACAAAGATTTCTGCAGCTGCTGCAATGACGGCTTGTTTAATTTAAACCACCAGACTTTTCTCCATCAAGAACTCTGCGATTTGCACAGCATTTGTTGCTGCTCCCTTGCGTAGGTTATCCGCAACAATCCACATATTGAGTGTCTTGGGTTGAGATTCATCTCTGCGAATGCGTCCAACAAATACCTCATCTTTGCCATGGCTTGAGATGGGCATAGGATAAATATTATTTTTAACATCATCCTGAACAATCACGCCAGATGAATTTTCAAGAATGTTACGCACCTCTTTCAAATCAAAATCCGTGTAGAACTCGGCATTGACAGCCTCTGAATGGCCTCCGATAGTGGGAATCCTTACCGTAGTGGAAGTCACCCCAATAGTCTGATCCTCAAGGATTTTGCGGGTTTCATTCACCATCTTCATCTCTTCTTTTGTATAGCCGTTGTCTAGGAAGGAATCAATGTGTGGTAGTGCGTTTAAGTCAATTTTGTGAGGATAAACTTTCATACCATCGGTAACGCCTTTGCGTTCTTCCATCATCTGTTGTACGGCATCTTTACCCGTTCCGGTAACGGATTGATAAGTTGAAACAACAATTCGCTTGAGTTTATACTTACGGTGCAAAGGTGCCAGCGCCAATACCATTTGTATAGTTGAGCAATTTGGATTGGCAATGATTCGATCGTCACTCGTCAACACATGACCATTGATCTCCGGCACAATAAGCTTTTTAGTAGGATCCATTCGCCACGCGGAGGAGTTGTCGATAACAATGGTTCCCATTTCTGCATAGCGAGGCGCCCATTCCAGTGACGTGCCACCTCCGGCAGAGAAGATAGCAACATCGGCTGCCAGTTTACAACCTTCTTCAATACTCTTTATCGTGTATTCCTTTCCCTTAAACTTCATGTTTTGACCTACTGACTTAGCAGAGGCCACCAAATACAATTCATCAAACTCAACATTGCGCTCTTCCAGCACCTTCAGCACCTCCTGACCCACCAGACCAGTTGCACCCACAACAGCTAACTTCATTTTTTGATCATTTTTTGAAATGTAAAAATAGTATTTTTGAATAGATGCAATGAATAAAATCATAATCATAGGATTCTTAGCATTTCAATCCATTGCAACACAAGCGCAGTTGGCCGAGAGCTTTGAGGATGGAGACTACACAAGTAATCCAACATGGACTCCGGATGATGCGGACAACTGGACTATACAATCCAATCAACTGCAATCAAATTCATCTAACGTTGGCGCTTCATTTCAAATTTCTACAGCATCCTCCAGAGCACTTAATGCGCAATGGGAATTCTTGATTAACCTTCAGTTCAATACTTCAGGCCTTAACTATGTTGATGTTTATTTGACCTCAGAGCTATCCACGCTAACCAGTTCAAGTAATAAGGGTTACTTCGTGCGAATTGGTGAGGCCGATGATGACATCAGCTTATACAAAGCCAATCTTGGAAGCCAAACTATCTTGATTGATGGCGCAAATGGAATCACAAATCATTCAAATAATCTACTTCGTATAAAAGTAATTCGTGATGTCGCGAATAACTGGACTTTGGAACGCGATGATACAGGAGGAACTGACTATTTTCTTGAAGGTACAGCCACGGATAATTCGTTTACCGCTTCTAATTATTTTGGGATAAGAATCCTGCAATCAACTGTCAGTTTTCACACTAAACATTTTTTTGATGAAGTGTATGTTGGAGACATTGTAATCGAATCAGTTCCACCAGTATTGGAAAGTGTACAGGTAGTATCAGGTAATTCGATGAACCTGATTTTCAGTGAGAAATTGGAGGTAGGATCAGCCCAAATCAAAACTAATTATTCCATCAATAATGGCGTTGAAATGCCCGAAAACGCCCTTTTGCAGCCAGATGGGAAATCGGTTGCTCTTACATTTTCAAAAGGCTTTCCAGATGGAATACCATCAATACTTTCCGCAACAGGGGTCAAGGATTTGGTAGGAAATGAGATGCTGCCAATCACCAAAAGTTTTCTTTTTTTTATTCCTGTGCCAGACAAAAACAAAGACATTATTCTCACAGAAGTCTTTGCCGATCCGAGCCCTAAGTTGGGACTCCCCGAAAAAGAGTTTCTGGAAATCCTCAACCGATCATCTCATCCTATAGATGTTGCTGGTTGGCAACTTTCTGATGGAAGCTCCACAGGAGTTTTTCCCGCCCAAGTTATTTTACCCAATGAGTATTGGATCGTTACTTCTTCCTCAAATGCTTCTGAATTTTTACCGTTCGGGAAAGTTATCGGCCTGACTAACTTTCCAACGCTTAATAATAGTGGTGATATGCTCACGTTGAAAAATCCCTCTGCTGTAACCATCGATTCTCTTACGTATTCTTTAAGTTGGTATCGAGATGCTGACAAAGAAGAGGGCGGGTGGTCGCTTGAATTAATTGATCCGAGCAATCCCTGCGGAGAAGAGGATAATTGGAACTCATCAGAAGATGAAAAAGGAGGAACACCGGGAAAACAAAACTCAATCTTCGCCAATAAGCCCGACCTTACAGGACCGAAACTTCTTAGCGTTACCGCAATCACGCCTAAACAACTTGTACTCAAGTTTGATGAGAAGTTGAAGAAAGAAGTAATAAGTCTTACTTCCTTTTCTCTTCTACCGTCAATTGATGTTTTGACTGCATCGTTTAAGAATATTGACTTAAAGGAAATTCAGCTTGGCCTAAGCGAGGATATGAAAACGAGGCAGTCGTATTCACTTGCCATTGATAATTTATCGGACTGCAATGGTAATCTTGTCCAGGATGAATTCAGGAAACTTGACTTTGCTTTGCCAGAGAAAGCCGATAGCCTGGAGATTATCGTTAATGAATTACTTTTTAATCCCCGCCCTAATGGTGTAGACTTTGTGGAAGTCTATAACAACTCTCCCAAATATGTTAATCTCAAAAATTGGAAACTGGCAAACCTTGAGGGAGGAGTCGTTAAGAATGCAGAAACCATTTCGCTTGACAATTTTATCATTGCCCCGCAATCTTATATGGCTTTTACCGAGGATGTGTTCTTGTTAAAAAATAACTACCCTCAAGGTCAGGAGAAATTCTTTTTCAAGACAGACTTGCCCAGCTTACCTGATGATGAAGGTTCGATAGCCTTGGTAGATGATCAAGGTAAGGTCATTGACTTCTTTGTTTATAACAACGATATGCACTCTGAGCTTATTAAAGATGATGAAGGCATTTCATTGGAGAGAATTTCTTTTTCGGATGGATCTGATCAAAACTGGAAGTCGGCTAGTTCTGCTTCGGGCTTTGCAACGCCTGGCTATGTAAATTCTAACCTAAGACCGGAAAGCGTAGCTGCTGAAGGCACTATTAATGTCGTGCCGGAAATAATCACACCGGGATTGGGAATACAAGACTTTGCCAAGATCAATTATGCCTTTGAACAACCGGGTTATGTAGCCAATATAAAAATTGTAGATCAGCAGGGGCGATTGATTAAAACCATTGCCAACAATGAGACCCTTGGCTTTGAGGGCTTCTATCGGTGGGATGGCGAACAGGAAGATGGAAGCAAGTCGAGAGCCGGTTATTATATAGTTTGGTTTGAAGCGTTCAACGTAGATGGTTCAGTAAAGACTTTTCGCAAGAGGATTGTGGTGGCAACCCGTTAATCTGCCAAACCAAGGCCAATGAGCAGTTCGTCTCTTTTTTAGAACTTTTTACGCTTGGGAATTAATTTGAATACATTTTTTGTTTCAGGGGCTAGCCTGTATTTTTGCGCATTCTTTTTTTAAACCTTCTAAACAGGACAGTTTATGGCGAAGTCATCAAAAAAATCAACATCTAAGGCGGCCAAGAAGCCCGTTGCTAAAGCCAAATCGGCTTCAAAAAAAGCTAAAAAGCCAGTAGCCAAGGCCAAATCAGCGCCTAAGAAAGCTGCCAAAAAAGCAGTTAAGAAGGTAGTTGCAAAGAAAGTAGCGCCAAAGAAGGTTGTAGTAAAAAAAGCAGCCGCAAAAGCCCCTGCTACCCAGGAAGCGAAGAGAGTATTTTCAACACCAGCTTCCAGAAAACAAGAGGCCATGGCTATACCTAAAGTAGCTCCTCAGCTAACGATTTTTCCAATTATTACGCAGCGCCCCATTGCGCATAAGCCTTCAAAACCATCGTCAACACCGGAAGATAAAACCCGCTACTCAGATGATGAATTGAAAGAATTTGAGACGCTGATCAAAGGGAAGCTGGAGAAGGCAAAAGAAGAGTTTCGCATTTTGAAGGACACACTCAACAGAACGAATGATGCAGGAACGGATTCAACATCGGGTGGAAATACGAAAGTTCTTGAAGATGGTGCCGAGACAGCAGAGAAAGAAAACTTAAGCCAGTTGGCTGCGCGTCAATTGAAATACATTACAAATCTTGAAAATGCTTTGGTTCGTATTAAGAACAGAACGTATGGAATCTGCTCTGTTACCGGCAAGCTGATTTCGAAAGAAAGATTGATAGCTGTACCACACACTACGCAGTCGATTGAAGCTAAAATGATGAAACAGGATTAAAACCAGTAGCTGGTTGCCGGTTGTCGGTAACTGGAAATAAGCAACCGTTATGGACTTTTTACAAAACCACATTGAAGCGCTGATCTTTTGTTCTCCTTCACCTGCTAAACTTGCAGACTTAAAATCTTGCTTGTCTGAGATGTTTAATGCCGATGTGCCGGAAGAAGATATTCTTGGTGCGATTCAACGCATTGATGAAAAATTCAGCGCGGAGGAATACTCATTTCAACTATTTAAATCGGCCGGAGGCTATCAATTTTTAACAAAGCCTGCCTATCAGGCGAGTATTGGTATCATGCTGAGGCAGCAATCCAAAAAGCGATTGTCAACATCAGCCATGGAGACACTATCCATTATTGCCTACAAGCAGCCTATCTCAAAAACAGAGGTGGAGAACATTCGTGGTGTGAATTGTGATTATGCTGTGCAGCGATTATTAGACAAAGGATTGATTGAAATTTTGGGCAAAGCAGAAACGATTGGAAGACCAATTCTTTATGGAACAAGCCCGAAGTTCATGGAATATTTTGGAATCAGTGAGTTGAATGAATTGCCCACACCGAAGGACTTTACGGAAGAGGTGAACACCATTGGCGAGACGCCAGAGAATCAATAGCGAAACATAAATCACATCAATTGCATAAATGCCGCAGATCACCTGCGGCATCTTTTTTCTAAAGAAGATCAACAACAAAATGAATTAGGCCGTTTGTGCCTACCTTTAAACTATGGCACGACCAAGAATGAACTCCGGCAAAGGCAAAGGAACCCCCTTTGGCAAAAGAACTGATTCTGAAAAAGCATTTCGAAAGCGTGGTAGTTCACGGCCTGACAGCTTTGAATCAAAGCGACCATCGCGGCCCTACTCAGGCGGAGAAGATCGGCCAAAATTTAAATCAGGCCCTGGAGGATTTAAGCGAAGAGGTGATGATGAAGGCAATGATCGCAAGCCACCATTCAAAAGAGGACCATCTTTCGGTTCTTCTGAGAAGCCTTTGTTTAGAAAGCCGGGAGGAAAAACATATGACCCTCGTGCAGGCAGAGATGATGATCGTGGAGATTTTAAAAAGCGAGATGGAGACTCCTCTTTTGACAGAAAGAAAACAGAAGGAAGATATTCTGGTGACAACGATAAAAAACCTTTTCAAAGAAGAGAAAGTCCTTCGTTTGGATCGAGGCCGGAGCGGCCCACATCATTCCGCAAAACTGAAGGAGGCTCGCGAAGCTTTGATGATAAAAAACCGTTTGCCAGAAGAACGGAAAGATCAGAAGGAGAGGACGATAAAAAGCCATTTGTAAAACGTGATGGAAAATTTGAAGACAGGCCTGCTCCTTTTCGTAAGACAGAAAGAGACACACGAAGTTTTGGAGATAAGAAGCCTTTTGCAAGAAGATCTGATTCAGGATCGGAGAGACCTGAAGGAGATAAAAAACCATTTGTAAAGAGAGAAGGAAAGTTTGGAACAAGGCCGGATGGATTTACCAAAGCTGATCGGTCCAAAGGGAGCGAAAGCGAATTCGGAAGACCTTTCAAAAAGTCATTTACAAAGCCGCGAACAGAAGGCCCTCCATCATTCACCAGACGGAGTCGTACGGATGAAGTAAAAAAAGATGATGGGCTTACACGCTTGAATAAATACATGGCCAACAGCGGTATGGGCTCGCGAAGAGAAGCGGATGAAAAGATTAAACTCGGCCTGGTGAGTGTCAACGGCACTGTCATTACGGAGATGGGTTATAAAGTGAAGAAGGGAGATGTAGTTCGCTATGAAGACAAAATTTTGAAAGCCGAGAAACCGGTTTACATTTTGTTGAATAAGCCAAAAGGATTTATCACTACCACCGATGACCCGCAAGAGCGCAGCACTGTGATGGGTTTAGTGTCAGGGGCAGTGAAAGAACGCATTTACCCAGTGGGTCGCCTCGACAGGAATACAACGGGATTATTGTTGCTTACTAACGATGGGGATCTCGCTGACAGACTGACGCATCCCTCGTATCAGGCAAAGAAGGTTTATAAAATAGAGTTGGACAAACCCATCACCAAGAGTGATTTTATAAAAATTCAGGAAGGTGTACACCTGGAGGAAGGAAAAGCCAGAGTAGATGAAGTTGCCATTGTGAGTGATGATAAGAAAACCATCGGCCTGGAAATTCACATTGGATGGAACCGCGTGGTGCGGAGAATATTTGAATCACTGGGTTATCAGGTGGTAAAGCTGGATCGTACTATTTATGCGGGCCTTGACAAAAAAGATTTAGCACGTGGTCAGTGGCGCTTTCTCAAAGCTGAGGAGATTGTGATGCTTAAGCATTTTAAGTAGGGATCAATTGCGTTTTATAGGTATTGCATATCCAACACCAAACCCAATCCAATAGGGGCGAGAGGTAACTCCGGCATAGTTCATGCGAGTTAGTGAATACCCTACAAACGGAGTTATTCGAAATTCCTTTTCACCAATTGATAAATGACGAGCGTAGCCTAAGTTGGCCATATACTGTGATTGCGCTGAATAGGGATAATTTTTTGTTAACAATTTTTGCGCGTCTATGCCAAAACTCATATACTGATTTTGCTTCTGGCCTAGGCTAATTGGATATAGGACTCCAATTGAAACTGAGACTCCCTCAATTCTGTCATTCACTTTATTTATCACCGTTATCACTTGATTTGTCTCATTGGCATTGTAAGAAAATGCAGTTTGATATTGAAAATAAGAGACACCCAGGGTCAAATATTTATAAGAAATGAACTCATAATCCAGCGTTATGCCAATTTTAGTTCCTAATCGTTTTGTACTTAAAGCCGATGGAAAATTAAAATTGCTAAGGTGAATTCCGTCTGTGTTGGGTCTGAGATTTTTATAATTTAGGAAAGGTTGAGCGGAAATTGTAAGCCACATCCTTTTCTTAAACCTTTTCTCCGGTGAAGAAATTACCAGAGAATCAACATTAGTCAATTCACTTTCTTTAACTAACTGGATTGAGTCAAGTGCGGCTGGGAATTTATTAATTCCTTTCTCGGAGTCGGCATCAACATTTAAGGCTGACTCCTTCTCATTTTTCACAGAGTTTTTCATATAGGATGCTCCGAGCTTTAAGACATTTTGGTTTAGCTCAATAGGTTCCTTATTTATTTCCACATTGACCTCCTCTTTCCTATTGGGCGGAAGTTTGAGAGAGTAAGAGCTATCCTCTTTTTCTTTCAAATTGGGGGGCGGTAAAATTTTAGACTGAAACGAATCTGAGTTGATCAATGAACTTTCTTCCTTCTTTGGATAATAAAGGGATAGTATGGGAATGAGTGCAAGCAGAGCAATGATCGAATAGCTGAAAGTTCTTCGAAGCACGATCGAATTCGCCTTGTTCTTGCTAAGTTCTTGCAAAAGAAATCTCTTGCCATCAGGAGGCGCTTCCGATTCAAAGTCTTCAAATTTCTTTTGAAGAATTTTTTTTATTTCAGAGTCCGATAACGTTCCCATGATTGTTTGTTTTTAGATTTTCTAATAGTCGCTTCAAAAATTGCTTTGCTTTTGTCAACTGAGACCTGGAGGTGCTTTCTGTAATGTTGAGTGTAACAGCTATTTCTTTGTGAGTGAAATCATCAATCATGGCCATATTGAAAATTGTCCTGTAACCCTCCGGCATAGTCTTAATGATTTCCAACAGCACTTCGTAATCCAGGCTTGAAATCAGCAGCTCACTAGTTCGATCGAATAATGGGATTTCTTTAGTGTAATTTTCTTGAACCATAAAGAGATAACTTCTCCTTTTTTTGAGATGGTTAAGAGCACAGTTTATAATTATTTTTCTCGCCCATCCAGGAAAGGATTCTGCCTTGCCTAATTTTCCTATGTCTGTAAAGATTTTTAGAGTTGCATCTTGAAAGATATCTTTAGCATCATCTGGGTCCCCCGAGTACCGAACACAAATGCCCATCCATCTTCCTTTCATTTTGTCATAAAGCAATCCCAGAGCTTTTTGATCTCCTTCTTGACATTGCTCAACAAGATTTCCCAGGTTTAACATAGAGGAAAGTTCAATGGAAAACCCACTGAACTTTTTTAAATGGCCTATAGAATGCCAATCAATTGGTCACATCAATTACGGCTTCATGCGCGGAAAAGTATTGTGAAAATTTAGGGTCATAAAACAATTCTTCGTCATTTTCAGCTCCAGAAGCATTAACATGAAGATAGTATTTGAATTTTACCTGACCCACAAAACCTGTAGGGGGAGCATAAGTGAGAATTGCGTGCCGACCCTCAGTGCCGCAGGCGCATATATCTACGTTTACAGCATCCGCATTTTGACTGACATCCCCAGGACGATCTGAAGCAAAGCCAATCTCTCCGGGTTTAGCGCTAAAAATATCAAACCCGCAGAATTCCGGATTATTAAGCAAGTTGACGACTAAGACGTCTTTGTTTGAGATCTTGATATAGGTAAATGCTTCACTATTTTCACACTCAGCCTGTTTAGAAAGCTGAACATTTACTTCTGCATTGCTATTGTCTTTTTCCTTAATTGTGAAGGAAAATTGACTTGGACTGCTTGCTGTAGAACTAACCTTGACATATTGGTCGGCAAAATATTTTGCCCCGGAAGTCTCTGGCACAGAGACTGACTTGTAATTATTGATCAATTTTTTTAAGTCGATAACGGCCGACTTATTGTCGATGGTAACGAGTTTGACATTTAATTTTCTTAGGTCACCATCACTTGTAACTGTGTCACAGCCAGACATAAGCAAGGCAGCGAAATAGATGAGGGGAATTATTTTTTTCATATGCTCCTATAGTTTTGATTTTTTATCTAAGACAACTCCCGCGATCGTTTCGCTGCCTCAAATAACCTGAAAAGTAATAATGGATACCTCCAATAAGTACTTGTGCTATAGAAGCTTTCTTATTAAAATGCCAATGTTGGTTGTTTCAGCAACTAGCTATCTAACTTTTAGCTTTAATTATTAAAGCTGATCTCACTACTCATTCTTCAAATTTTCTACCGGATTGACAAACGTGGCGCGCCAGGCCTGCGATCCAATCGTTACTATTCCGAAGATAATGAGTATGAAAACACCAAGAACGATCGTAACCATATCTACCGACACGTGGTAAGGAATTTGCTCAAGCCACAAGTTGTTGATGAAGTAGGCGGAGGGGATCGCCAATACAATGGCTATTAACAGCAACGATACAAAACCCTTTGATAAAAGATAAATGAGAGAGCCATTGCTGCTGCCGAGCACTTTGCGTATAGAAATTTCTTTGATGCGTGTTTCTGTGGCATAAGTAGCCATCCCTAAAAGTCCGAGACAAGAGATGGTGATGGCAAGGAATGAGATAACGCTCAGGATACTGACCAAATCACCAAAAAGGATATCATAGAATTTATGAACCTCAGCATCAAAATCTTTATAATCTACTTTCAACGTAGGATTGATCTTTGCCCAAGCTGTTTCAATGCTTTTACCGGCCTCTTCGTAAGTGCCAGTGTATTTTACCTGTAGCAGGTTGTATTCTTCAGGGTTGTTAATCAATGCAAGGGGTTCCATTTTGTCCATTAGCATTTGATGGTTGTAGTTCTTTACTACGCCAATGATTTGTTTGTGTGATGAGTCTTTTTGAAAGATGATCTCTTCTCCGAGCGCTTCCTGAGGAGATGAGAAATGAAATGTCTCCGCTGCCTTTTCATTCAGCACTATAAAATTTTTATTGGAAGCTCCATCATTAGCTTCAAAGTACCTGCCTGCCACCAATGAAATTTCTAGGTTCTTGAGATAATCCTCATCTGTAGAATAGTACAACAAATCTGTCCATTCTTTTTCATCCAATGTACGTTTGTAGTTTTCGCCATAGCTTTGTCCTGCAGCAGGCACATGTGAAACAGCCGTAACACTTTCAATATTGTTATAGTTAAGTAATTCGATCTTCAGTGCTTCGGGCGAAGTGTCGCTCAAACCCACCACTATCTTTTTCTCCATATTAAATCCATGATCGGCACGGAGGAAGAGTTGTAGTTGATCGAACACAACAATAACAGAAAGGATAAATATCAATGAAAAGGTGAATTGAAGTACAAGTAGGGTTTTGCGTAAGCGCATACCGGAAAGGAGTCGCATGGAACTAAGCTCCTTCAATACTCTTATGGGCTGAAATCCGCTAAGCACCACAGCAGGGAAAATCCCTGCCAGGATGCCAACAAAAACAGCAAAGACAATAAATGAAATGAACACAAAATAATTTGCTTCCAATTCCCACTTCAGTATTTGCGCAAAGCTCAACTCTAACATTAAGGGCTTGAGGATAATGAGCATGATCATGGCGCCAATCAAGGCAAGCAATGCGACAATTACCGATTCAGACAAGAACTGTACGAATAGCTGCCAACGCATAGCACCCGTAACTTTGCGCACACCTATTTCGCGGGCACGGGTAAGTGAGCGCGCAATGGATAAGTTGGTGAAGTTGAAGCATGAGGTGAGTAGTACGACTCCTGCCAGCCCGATAAAAAAGTAAACAAATATCCAGGGTAAAAATGGACCAATAGGATTGTTGATAAAAGCACTCGGTGTAATGCTCATCAGCGATTGAAAGGAGTATTTTATTTTGTTCTGTATATCTGGATTGGGTAGTACTGTAAAATATTTTTTTTCTATCGAAGTCAGGTGTTTTTGAATGTCAGCAGTCGTTTTACCTTTTTCGAGTAACACGTAAATCCACCCAGAAGTATAGTTATACCAGTTGTCAAGATTCTTTTCGCGCTTGGCTTGCGTCTCAAGACTGTTCACACTACTCAGGCTGGCTAGCGCATCGAACACGATGTGCGATTTATTATGGTTATCCTTTAAAACTCCGGTGACTTTATAAGGCCCCTCATCACCTACTTTAAATGTTTCTCCTAAAGGGTTTTCTTGTTTAAATAATTTCTTCGCGGCTTTTTTTGTAAGTACGACTGCATAAGGTTCAATGAGTGCCGTGCGCGAATCACCATACTCCAATTCATATTCGAAAAGCTCAAGAATTTCCGGATCGGCAAAATATCCCGCTACCGGTATGTTTATGTTTTGACCGATGTCAATCCACATATTTCCAAAGCCCCGAACAATACGTACCGCCTTCTCTACACCGGTATAATTTTCAAGTAGCTCTTGCTTTAAGGGCAATGTAGTCGTAGCTGTTTCACTTCTTTCCTCCCCCTTAGTGCCTGTTGGAATAGAGTTGATGCGGTAGATACGGTCTCTCTTAGTATTGTATCGATCGTAACTCAACTGATCGGCCACTAACATGATAATCACCATGGAGAGTGCCATTGCCACCGCCAGGCCAAATACATTGATGAAGGAGAAGAAACGATGGCGCCACAGGCTGCGAAAAGCAGTTTTAAGATAGTTGACAAACATGTTTGTTAGCTTAGTAAGTGGATACGAAATAATAATAGAGCCTGAATTGAATCATAAACCCAAATAGCATGATCAATTTTTTTGGAGATTGTCCCGCGCCACACGCACGTGCAGCAGCTCGCAAATGACGTTACTTGTTCGTTTCCTTCTTGACAACGAAATAGTAAATCAAAAACCCAAGCGAAATAGATACTGCAAATAGACCATAGGGCAATGGCGACTCCGGGCTAACCGGTACATACTCCATGATCATCAGCGAAAGTCCGCCAAAGAAAGCAATCAATCCCCACTTTAATGAGGAGTATTTAGCGTCAACCGAGCCTGGAACTTGCTGTTTGAAAATAGCCTGTGTGTCTTCGTTGACAAATCCCTTATCAATCATCTTCTTCTTTAAGATATAGTCAGTCATTACTTTGGTAAAAAAGTAAATTCCTAGAGAGAATGTGCCCATTACGGTAAGGGGCATCAGTACTTCGGCCAAATTTGCATCCATAAATTTATTTTTAATTGTTAATTGGGGTATGAGACAGGGAATGTATTCTCAATGTTGCAGGTAATCTCAATAATCTTCAATTTTTTTAAGAATCGATACCCATAACTGCACTGCCGATCGAGAACGGGCCAGCATCAACGCTGACACTTATCTTTTCTTTACCTTCCCTGCAACATTGCAGTAATAGCCGGTGTCTAACCCCGAAATGATGGACGATAGAGCCCTGGTCTCGGCTATAATAGGCGGAGATTTGAAGGCATTCAAACTGTTAATTAAGCAGCACGAAAGGCTTGTGGCTCACATGGTCAGTCGATTGATTGACCGGGATGAAGATCGTGAAGAACTCTGCCAAGATGTGTTTCTGAAAGTTTATGAGAAGATATCGGAGTTTAATTTTCAATCAAAGTTGTCAACATGGATCGGCACGATTGCTTATCGGCAGGGGATCAATCACTTGCGGAAGAGAAAAATCGAATTAAGTGACATAACCGAAGAAGATAGTTTTAAAGCACGATTCATTGCCTCAGAAAACCCTGAAGAGGAACTTGTTGACAATGATATGGACGAATGGGTAATAAAATTAGTGGATCAATTACCTACACAATACAAAACGGTATTAACTTTATACCATGTGGACGGGATGAGCTATCCTGAAATTGGAAACATTACCGGCATGCCGGAAGGAACAGTAAAAAATTATCTTTTCCGTGCACGCAATTTGCTAAAAGAGAAAGTAAAGAAGCACTTGGGTAAAGAAGAAATGATATGATGAACCGCGCAGACGAAGAATTACAAAGCCAGATTGAGAAAGGCCACCCTGCAGATGGAGCAGATGCAGCTGCGTATAGAAAAGTATTTAGCGCACTAAAGAAGGAACCGTCTTTCGTATTGCCTACCAGTTTTTCGGATGATATCATCAAGCGAATCGAAATTGCAAAGCCGCAGACATCAAATGACAATCTTTGGCTAGGCCTTGGGGTTTTTGGATTTGTTATCACAGCCATTATCACAATAGTCCTTACCGGATTCAATCCGGGCGTTGGCGCTTTCAAATTTTTATCGGGCTATGCCGGCTTGTTTGCCTTTGGCATCATATTCATTCTTCTGCTGAATTATTTTGATAAGAAATTCATAAGACCCTTGGCGTCCTAGATAGAAATATTGACGTGCCGTTCCTTTCGGGAAATAACAATCACCGTTGAAAATGCATTCATTTCCACCTGTGTATAAATTTTATACGCTGGGGTTGATTTTGTTATCTTACCGCTTTTGAAATTGAACCGCTACTTTTCCATAGCTCTTATTGTACTCTTCCTACTCAACTTCCTGGGAGTATATCTCTATTTTGGAGTGCGATTGTTTCAGATTCGAACGGAGATGCGTGCTGCCCTTAAAGATTTGCCTAAGGAGCAACTGGAGGTGTTCTCAATGAATCAACAAGACTTTAAAAAAGTACGTGTAGATGAGCACGAGATAAAGATAGAGGGTAAAATGTACGACATAGCCCGAATTGAGCGTGACCATGACCTTGTTGTTGTTTACGCTGTGCATGACAAGGCTGAAGACAACCTTCTTTCTTTCCTTGATGAAATAGCAAAGCGCCCTCTTCAGGATAGGAAATCTCCTCCATCACAGATACTTCAATTTATAGGACTTACTTTTTTACCTCCTTCTAAAACAACACTTTCCAATCGGGATGGAAAAAGGGTGGAGCTGAATACTGCGTATTCGTTCCATCATAATGACATTACTCGTACAATAGAAAGCCCACCGCCTCAGGGCTGATTTCATCACCTCTATTTAACACCATCACTTTTAGGTATGGTGTAATCACCTATTATACTTATTCATTAAAAAAATATGAAAACGATATTTTCTGTTTTTCTATTAACAATATATTCTGTTGGGTTTGCTCAGTATGCTGAAAAAGAATTCAATCAATCTGATACCACACGAACTTCTTATTTAGATGAAGTCGTAATTTCTGCCAACAAAATTCCGGAGCCAAGAAGAAACGTGGCCCAGCAGATTAAAGTAATCAGCCCAACAACCATTCGGAATTTTAATGCTCAAAACTCTGCCGATCTGATATCCAATTCGGGAGTAGTAGCCATACAAAAAAGCCAACAAGGAGGAGGAAGCCCTATCCTTCGAGGTTTTGAAGCAAGTCGTGTGCTGATGATGATTGATGGAGTGCGAATGAATAACCTGATTTACCGAGCTGGTCATTTGCAAAACATTATCACCTTAGACAACAATACATTGGATAGGGCGGAAGTTCTTTTTGGACCTTCCTCCACGGTGTATGGAAGTGATGCGTTGGGTGGTGTGATTCATTTTTATACGCGCAACCCGGAGCTGGCGAGGGACAAACAGGGCCTTAACTTTGGAGGCAATGCATTTGTGCGAACGGGTTCTGTGAATGCTGAAAAAACAGGTCACCTTGATTTTAATCTTGGAGGATCACGCTTTGGATCTTTTACTTCCTTCACCTACAGTGACTTTGGTGATTTGAAAATGGGAGAAAAAACCAACAGAGCGCTTGATGCACAATTTGGTGTTCGTACTCAATACGCGCAGCGTGCCGCTGACAACCTGAGTGATGTATTAGTAACTAACAAGGATCCTTTTACCCAAACTCAAAGTGGATTCAAGCAATGGGATTTGTTGCAAAAATTTCTGTTCAAGCAAAACGAACGGGTAAGTCATGTCCTTAATTTCCAACACTCTAATTCGACCGATGTCCCTCGCTATGATCGCTTAACCGATCCACAAGGAAGTGGCCTTCGTTTCGGAGAATGGTACTACGGCCCTCAAAAAAGGATAATGACTTCTTATCAATTAAAAGTGAATGACCTGGGATCGTTGGCAGATAACATGACGGCTACTGTGAGTTATCAGGATGTAGAAGAAAGTCGCC
>Ga0209175_10000234_pt1 | contig 39087 bp, 39 predicted proteins | sample JI91814C2DNA_FD_187506 | JGI IMG/M metagenome (GOLD analysis project Ga0209175, IMG submission 187506) | Wastewater effluent complex algal communities from Wisconsin, to seasonally profile nutrient transformation and Carbon sequestration -... | ecosystem: Engineered > WWTP > Effluent > Algae...
GTGGCTGCCAGAAGGGCACGCGTCTCACGATTTGTACCCCGCACGTTGTCGTGCTTCGTTACGTTGTCAACGCCGCTTCTTGATTCAGGCGTCTAGATTCACCCGGTGACACGGGTGGTTCCCTCCTATTGAAGTGGGAACAGCTTTAACCAGCGACTTCGTGTCGCAATAAATCGTTTCGTGTGGAAGCGCCCCGGGTGAGGCGGATGCCTCTGCCGAGCCCTTCGGGCGCCCCCACCCCTGGCCCCGCCCCCGAGGGCGGTGAAGTCCTTGCCGCCGGACGGGCTCGGGCGCTGGCCGCGAAAAGCCGCAACCAGCCCCAAGACCTTGAGCGTATTGGCGTTGCTGACTAAATTACTCGTGAACGGAGTGTTCAAGCGGTGGTTTTTCATCGCGAGTCGGTGGCATCACGCGTATTTCACAAAGCGGATCGTTCGGGCTACGCCACGCATGGATGACATTGTTTACGGTCCAAACAACATTTCCAAGCTGCACGCCTTCACCAGCGTGCGGTATTCGAACAAACTGCAATGGAACGTTTATGACAAGTTGTCCAGTCTTCAAATTGCGAACAAATGCTTCTTCCATACGACCTCCTTGTGATTAACGAAAGACTCCAATATTTTCAACGTCATGCGGGGTTGTCATGAATCCTAAGTTGCAAGTTAACTATAGTGGTCCCTGGAAATCAGACAGAGGTTTAAGCTGTGCTCCGTCATGGGGAGCGAGAAGCGATGAGTGAAGCAACAACGCGGAATGTACATACGCCAGAGTTCAAGGCCAAGGTTGGTCTGGAGGCGGTACGCGGGGTAAAGACGATCAACGAGATTGGGCGGGAATACGGCGTGCATCCTGTCCAGGACGGCCGCCACGTCCGCGTGACCTGCCTGATCGCCACGGAAATCGGGGCGCCCGCCGGCTGCAAGCCGGTCGAATGGCGCTTGCTGACCAATCGTAAAGTCGTCGGTCTTGAGGCGGCCGTCGAGTTGATCGACTGGTATCGCTGCCGCTGGGAGATCGAAACCTTGTTCCATGTGCTCAAGAACGGCTGCCGGGTCGAGGCCTTGCAACTGGGCAGCCAGAGCAAGTTGGAACTGGCGCTGGCGGTCTATCTGGTCGTTTCCTGGCGCCTTGCCCGCCTGATCCGCCTGGGACGCATCCACCCGCAGTGGCCTGCCGATCTGTTCTTCTCCGAAACGGAATGGGCCGGCGCCTTTATCCTCAACAAGAAGAAGCCACCGAAGAAGGTGCCAAGAATTCGCGAGGTCATCCGCCTGATCGCACAGTTCGGCGGATTCCTCGCCCGCAAGGGCGACGGCGAACCCGGCGTCAAATCCCTCTGGCTCGGTATCCAGCGCTTGTGTGATTTCGTCTCCGGCGTAGAGCATATGCGCGAGATCCGTCATGTCATGTGAGTTGTGTATAACGGGATGCGTCAAGCCAGACTTGGTCTTGATTTACAGAAAACCAGACGACAACGTACTCCAGCTCGTCCGTCTCGGTTCGCACAGCAAACTTGGCCTGTGAGCAGCCGGACTCCGTGACAAGAAAATGAAGGATACGGCGAGCGGAATCACCGCTGTGGAACGAGCACTACACGTTCCACAGCGACGGCAAGGTGCTCGACCTAGACCTGGATGCGCTCGTGGCAGGGCCGGCGTGGGGATGACGGAATTTTCGGCGGTTCCGGCTTACAACCCCGCAATGCTACCGCGCCACATCTCGACTCTACTAGAAGCAGGCCTTGATTTACTCCTGAAGACGTAATCAGAGGGCGTCGTCGGACTATTAAATATAAAGCACCCAGATCAAGTGGTCTCGATACGTTTACGATAAAAACTTTTAATTTGGCCATTTCTGGTATTCATACGACTATCGTAGGCAGTGTCGAACAATCCGCAAAAAATCAGCACTGCAATGTGATTGTTGCAGGAGGAAGCTCAGGTATATTTCTGAGCAATATGAAGGCGGTCTCAAGGTATCCGCTCTATCCTTTCGCCGAAACTTGATTGAGGCTATGGCTGACGAAACCCATCCAATTCGACGATTGCAGCTCATGCTGCATGGCACGTGCAAAACAGACGACGTACGCGCAGAGGCCAAGCGGGCGGTGGTGGAACTGGGGATGAACCTCAGCGGCGAGGGCTATACCTCCTTGTCGGCGCGAATCTCGGATGCCGATTTCAAGAAGCTTTTCTCAGACCCTGCCGACGTCGGTGGCACACTGGCGGTGCCAGAGCGACTCAAGTTTTTTGTCGCGTCGATCAGCGAAGCGCCGGAGCATCTTTCTTTCGAATAGTGGGGGGCCTAAGAGATGAAGGCGTTTAATCCTAAGGACCTCCCCGCAAAGCCTGCCATTCTGGACGCGTCGGGAGAACAGCTCCGCGTCGCGATTACATTCAAACGGCCGGGCGAGCAGTGTGGCCCCACAAAATTCGGCGCCCGAATGTCGACCGACACGGTCGCAGCATTTATTCCCGATCCCGTGCAGACCGACCTCGCTCTCGCCGAGCTCGCGCGGCGGGGCTTCAAGTTTACCGGTCGCGGGGCACTCTCCGCCTCAATGCGTTGCACGTGCTCAGAATTCGAGGCGACGTTCCAAACGAAGCTCAAACGCATGAGTGCGCCTGGTGGATCAGCGGCGCAGTTCGACTCTGTGCTTTATCCGCCGGATGGGGCTCCATGGGGCCCGGAGCCTGCGCTTCAGGCGCTGCTCGACGACGTCTACATCCAATGGCCCCACATCTACATGGCGAAGGCCTCCAGTGCCGATGGAGCGCCGCACGATCTCGAACCGCTTGGCGGCCCTATTCCATTGACGGCGGCGCCTGCGCTCGCCTATTTCCACCTCGTTGCACCCGCTGACATCGCCCGCCACCTCAACGCGACTCCAGCGCATCTCCAGGGGATCACTGGCAAGGGTGTCCGAGTCGCCATGATCGACGGCGGCTTTGACCACAGTCATCCCTATTTCAGGGCAAACGGATATTCCTCGTCGATCATTCTCGCGCCGGGTGCCGCAGATCGTAGTGTCGACGGCAATGGCCACGGCACCGGCGAGTCAGCCAACATCTTTGCCATCGCGCCGAGCGCGACCTTCATCGGCGTGAAACTCGATAATGAAGCTGATCCGCGCTCGGGAGCCTCGGTGCTCGAGGGACTTCAGGAAGCGCTCAAGCACGATCCGCACGTGATCTCTGTGAGCCTAGGCTACGATTTACGTGCAGCGGGCAATGCGCCACTGTCGAACCTACCGAACAGCTTGGTTGCGCTGGAAGCAGAGATCCAGGCTGCCGTCAAGCGTGGCATTGTGGTCGTATTCGCCGCTGGCAATGGCCATTATGCTTTTCCGGGCCAGATGCCCGACGTTATCTCCGCCGGCGGGGTTTTCGTCGATCAGGGCGGTGCTATGAGCGCGTCCGACTATGCCAGCGCCTTCACAAGCCGAATCTATTCGGGTCGAAGCGTTCCCGACGTTTGCGGCCTAGTCGGTCTCCTGCCCCATGCCAACTATCTGGCGCTCCCAATTCCACCGGGTTGCAAGCTGGATCGCGATGGAGCTGCCTTTGACGGCACCCTTGCAGCAGATGGTTGGGGCGTTTTCAGCGGGACCTCGGCCGCCGCGCCACAACTGGCAGGCTTATGCGCGCTACTGCTTCAGGCCAATCCCAATCTCTCTCCGAGTGATATCAAGGCTATCCTGCGTCGTACTGCTCGCGACGTGAGGACGGGCCGCGCCAACCCCGCCAGCGACGAAAACGGGCTCGGGGTTGCAGCCGGCGTCGGGGAAGATGGTGCGACTGGTGCTGGCCTCGCTGATGCATTCGCTGCGTTGAAGCAGCTTCTATGATCATTCTGGCGAGGCGCGATGGCTATCGACCGCCAGAACCACAACCAACTTTTAGGGGGCACGCACATGACTAAATGGTTCTTTGAGGAGCCAGGGCACCTCTCGGACTTCCGCGATCCGGCGAACTGGCATGCCGCCATGGCGCAAGAAGCTCAGGACATCGTGTTGCTGCTACTCGCGACGGTCCTAAAGAAAAACCCCTCCGACATTACTGAGGCTGAAATTCGCGCTTACGGCCCGGAGCTCGCTTATGTAAATCCCATCTGGGAGGAGCTAGACCCGGCGGCGGAAACGGTCGCGATCAGGGCGTGGGGTGCGTTCCCGCGCGCGGTCGCGCGAGGTGGGCCCTGGAAAGAGTTCCAGCCGACCAAGGTCGATCCGACCGGCATCTATCGTGCCGTCGAGCATCTGGGAGATGGAGATTTTTCGGCTGGCACATTCATTGACTCACAGGATCGAGTACTTCATCTCCCCGTGCGCGACCGGCAGGACGAATATGTCGAGTGGCACGCCAGCCGGGATCAGGATGGCAACATCACCAAGCTGACCTTTGTCGCGGAGGGCTATGATTATTTTGCCAAGCTTTTCGAGTACGATGAGCAGCGAGTAGTCGAGATCTACAAGGAGTTCATTAACGACAATACGATCAAGACTGACCACCTACGAGCCCCCAACGGCATCTACCGTCGCGAACCCAGTGGTAGGCGACGCGAGGTCGTCGCCCCCGGCGGCTTCAATCCGCGCAACCGACTCAACATAAGCGACGGCATCGTTCACCTCAGTCACCGTGCCAATTCGCTTGGCGCCGAAGTCAATCTAGCAGGCGTATCGGGCGTCGCCCGCAAGATTTCCTCAGGCGAACTTCTCGACGGCAGCGATGCGGAGAAGCTGTTGTGCTGCAATGCCGGGGGAAATCCCAATCGCAATAGCGACCCACTCATTTCGCAGCAGGCCTATGCTCAGGTGCTCGGCTCGTATCGTTACACCCTCGCCAATCCGGTCGGCCTCTACATCGCGGGCGTCGACGAGCAGGGCCTGCTGCTTCCTGACAATAAGACGCCGGTGCCACGTGACTGGTGGACCATTGTGCGAGGTGCGGATCTGTGGGACGTTACCAAGAGCCGGGTGCTTCGCCTCGAACTCGCGATCCCAAAGAGTGAACAACTCACGATCAGCGATCTCACGATCGGTGGGGAAAATGTCGAGCATGCCGGCCAGATAGCGGAACTCTTGTCGGTTCACCTGTTTGTGACGCGCTGGAAGCGCAATAGTATGTCGGTTGGCCCGAAGGTCGCGTGCGAGGCGACTTGCTGCGTCAAGGATGGCTCGGATCAACTTGCCTTTGCGGACGCGACGGGGGGGTGCGCCAATGGATGGTCGCCAAAATTCCCTGATTTGCTCACCTCTTCCTTGACGCCGGCAGCAATGCTTGGTCCTGCGGGGGCACAGCCGATTGTTGCCGCACCAGCAAGCGCCTCACGCCACTCTCGAAGATGACTGCGCTTGCACTCGACGACATCCAGGGAATGATCCTGGGTGGCTTCAACACCGATTTCCAGACGATGGCGGCGCTCACGCTTGTTGATCCAGACCGTCTTGCCGATGCCTTGACATGGCTTGCGGGGCTCGCGCCCACGATCACCAGCGTCACCATGGTCAAGCAGACGCGTGACGCGATAAAAGATGCGGCAGTCGCAGACCCGCCCTATTGGCTTGGTGTCGCCGTTGGGAAGCGAGTCGTCGAAGGCCTGCGCGACCTGTTCATCCGCGATGCTGCGTTCAATGGCGGAATGGTTGCGCGTGGACCATCAATCTTGGGAGATCACAGTGATGCTGCAACTTGGACGCTGGGCGCAATAAATGATCCCGTCGATATTTTTTTGATAATTGGGGCCAATGATCGCGCTGCCGCGGAAGCGGGTGCCGACCAAGCTGTCGCGAATGCGAAAGCTTCCGGGCTGCGCCTCAGCTATCGCGAGACCGGCGTTCGCCTACCTGGGGAGCGCGAACATTTTGGGTTTCGCGATGGCATTTCGCAGCCGAAAGTCGCGGGTTTCGATCCCGGAGGAGTGCTTGGAGCCGGAAATTTCGTCTTTGGCTACCCGGCCAAAGCCGGTGGATCTCCGGTCTTGCCAGTGATCGATCACCGTAGCCTTGCGCCGAATGGCTCGCTGCTGGTCGTGCGCCGGCTACGCCAGGACGTCACGGCCTTTCATAACTTCTGTTCGAGCGAGGCGAAGCGCATTGCTGGCCTATGGCCCGGGTTGACCGGGGATCATCTTGCTGCGTTGATCGTTGGGCGCTGGCCTTCGGGTGCGCCCGTCAGGATGGGGGTGACCCAGGATCCGGGCGGGGATCCACCCAGCGATGAATTCGACTTTCGGGATGACCCGGACGCAAGCCATTGTCCCTTTGCCGCCCACATTCGTAAGGTCAATCCACGCGCTGGAGCACGGGACGAAGTTGATGTCCCGCGCCTGCTTCGACGCGGCCTCCCGTTCGGTCTTCCGGAAGAAGAAGACCACGGACTCTTATTCCTCGCATTCCAGTCGTCCATTCCGGATCAGTTCGAAAAACTGACGCGCAAGTGGATGAACGGAGCGATTAGCCCAAATCCCGGCAACGACCTGCTCGTAGGACGGTCGCTATCTGAGCGGACGATGAACATCATTGGCCCAGCGGGCCCGATCGCGATCAGCGACGGGGGCAAGCAATGGATCGAGCCCACTGGTGGCGCATATCTTTTCGCACCCGGGAAAGGAGCGCTCGCTCGCTTTGGCGATTCGCCTACCGTATCGCCGCTCTATGGCGTCCAGCGATTTATTGCTCAGAATCTCGATCGCGCTGCCGCAATGTTGTCTAGCGCCATCGGAAGGCACTAGCCACCAGTCGCACCATATCTAGTGTAGTTGCTGCATTCTTGATGAGATTTGCCGAAAGCCTGAAAGCAGCGTGAAACCCTTGTGATGTCTAGAACTCATATGTTCTCCACTGCGTGCAACACTACACTAGTTTGGCTGAATGAAAGGCGCAAAAAGCATTCTACGCTGACGGTCACGGAGGAGGTGCTATGGAGACACCAGAAAGCTTAACGTCGCGCGGCGAGTACGGACAAGGTCCTGCGGGAACGCGCTACAAGACATACACTACCGCACCGAACTCGGCTGCCAAGTCGCATAGCAAACTGCTCGATTTCGTGCGCGAAGCCTGCCATCGCCTCGCCGAAGCCGGCTGGCGGGAATTGATGGTCCAGCACGGCATCGATATCGTTGCCGAAGACTTTGCCGAAGAGTTGGCCAAGCCGATCAATGTAGACCGTTCGCTGCCCGGATTTGAGGATTTCGCGCTCGAAGGCAGACGCGGCATCGAGCCCAGCAAGCCGGCGCTCAGCCTGTTGTTCCATGCCTTCGCCTCACCCGGCGTGGTGAGCTATCGCGCCGACGGACGAGACCATTCGCTGAGGGATTTCCCGACGCCGGCGGAAATCGAGGCGGTCGAGAACTACGTTTACGGGGCTCAGCCGCCATCGCTTGACGACCTTTTCGTCCTGACCGGCGGAGTGCATCTGGCGATCGTGGTGTTCGCCAACGAATACCGGACTGCCATCAACACTGTTCATCGCAAGCATGCTGACATGTGCTACTCGCGGACCGGCGTCGCCCGAGTTGGCACGACGGAAGCGGACTACTTGCAGGCGAGCCGCGGCTACTTCCCGTTCGTCGAAGCCGATCCCTACCAGTTTCGAGTGCTTCCCTGCCGGTATGCGCCCTACATCGCTGCCCTCTTACCCGGCGCCAAAGACGGCCACGGCCCGATGCGTTTCCTCGAGCACGACGCCAAGCCCATCGCTGCGGCAAGCCGCTCGAAGGACGCGGGCGGGCCGCCGCCGTCGTCGGCGCTACAATCGCGCAGCATCTCCGATTCCTCGCGCAGCTTCTGGATCCCGGTGCACAAGCTGTTCGATGGCGGCGAGTGCCTCCGCGGCCGCGAGATCGCCGTGCGCCTGTCGGCTAACCACGTTAACGAGAAGATTCGTCGGGCCCACCTATTCTTTGCCGCGAACGGCCACAACAGCGGCTGGTCCGAGCCCGATATCAGCAATCCGCCGTTCATCTTCTCCGAGGGCATTGCCGAATTCTCGCAGCGTGCTGGCGATGGCAGTTGGCTACTGGTGCCGACTTTCCACAATCCTCTAATCAAGCCCGCCGAGTACAGGGGCAAGCCACTAACCTTTTACGTTCCGGAGAGCCGCAACGGCGGGGCGTGGACGCCCTACCAGTCCAGCCTTAACCTGAAGCTGAAGCCAAGTGGCGCGCGGGCGGCGCCCGAGTATTTGCACGTCCGGCATAAGATCGAGAAGGACGGATCGCAGACCGACCTCAACACTCTGCCCAACATGGTCGAGCTGGTGAAGCACGGACAGTACAACGCGCGCCATTACCAAGACTTTACCGGCGACGGATGGATCGACGTTGAATGCGCCGAAATTGCGCTAGAGGTGCCGCGCAGGCTGCCGGCCTATTCAATCGTCGCCACGCCCGATTTCTTTCCCGCCGTAAACCAGACCGATTTGATGAAATGGACCGACCAATCGGTCCCGCCGGTGCTGCTTAACATCCTGTGGCCGGAGAACCCCGGAATGCCGCAGGCGCTGTCGGACCAGCGTTACGCGGCTAACCTGGAACTGTCAGGCGCCGGGTTTGACCAAGGAGATGACACCATGACGGCGATCGTCGGCGCCTTTGGGTCCGGAGGCGGCCGCCTGACCCGACTCGAACGATCGACGGCGAATCGCGCGAATACGCTGCCGGATGCTGCCGCCGGCGTATTCGCACCGGGTTGGGACGTCTCTTACGATCGCACACAGGAGGTCGACCCGGGAGACACCGGCACCGGTGTGGTTCCAGGCAGGACCTTTCTCAACACCTACGGGCTTGGCTCGCCGTTCGTCGAGGACAGCAAGCTCTGCGCGGCATTAAGCTCGTTCTGGCCAGCGGTTGCGCCCGACATCACTCGCACCTTTGCGCCGGCCGCCAAGTACGCTACGGCGACCCCTTTGACGGACGACGTGATCGGGTTAGACGGAAGTCCTTCGTGGGACAGCATCAAAGGGCCTAAGGTCGACCGCAACAAGAAGGTGGTCGAATACACAGCGCTTGCGTACGGCGACTATGTGGACGTAGCCCTAAAGAACGGATTCAACATCGCGACCATCGGCAAGACGTCAGTGGAGGAGTATGTTGCGCGGACGCTGTCGATGGCCCGCGTCTACGCGGCCCTAGAGGCGACCAGCAGGCAGGACAAGGCGAAGTGGTCCCTGTTGTCGTTCCGACACGCGGGCCGCTCGGACGTTGAACTGCAGGCGGCATTGCGCATGACTAAGCGCGACGTGCATTGGCAATTCACCTATCGGTTCGAGATGTTCCGCCACGACGGCCGGACGTTGCCGTGGGATCCGCTTAAATTCGACAAAGTCCTTGTGCCGTACGATTCGCTGGTCCTGCTCTTCGCCGATCCGTCGATTGTGCTGCACCAGCTGCCCGACGGCAGTTGGGACGTCCACGAGTTGCGGCGCTAGACCGGCAGGAGACAGTACGGTGAGCTTCTCATCGGATGTGCTGGTGATCGGTGGTGGTCCTGCCGGGACGGCGGCGGCGATTTGGGCCGCGACATGTGGTCTAAGCGTAGTCCTGCTTGAGCGAACTAAGTTTCCACGTCACCGGCCTGGTGAGACCCTGCATCCCGGAGCAGAGCCGATATTCGACCAACTCGGCGTCACACAGGAGGTCGCGGCCGCAAGCGGAGTGCGACATCCCGGCCACGCGCTCTGCTGGGGCGGCAGACGGTCGTTCACCAGGTTCGGTGGGGATGCTCATGGCCCGTGGCGCGGTTATCAGATTTTGCGAGAACGTCTCGACGCAATCTTGATGGCACGCGCCCGCCGATTGGGCGTCGTCACCCTGCAACAGGTGGCCAGCGGACCGGTCATGGACGGAAATCGTGTCTGCGGCCTGTCGGCCCCCCACAATCTACGGGCGCCCTTCGTCGTCGATGCATCAGGCGTCCGCGGCTTCCTGCGCCGCAGCCTTGGACTCGCCGAGGTGGCGGTCTCGCCGCCCCTGCGCGCCCGCTACGGCTACGGCAGCAGCGATGTCGCCGACTATGAGGAGATGGCGTCGCTGACAGGCGACGGTCGCGGCTGGCTGTGGACGGCAAGAGTTGGTAAGCATATGTTTAGCTGGGTCCGGCTCGATCTCGTGGGCGACCCAAGCGGCGACAACCGGTTGCCGACGGTCGCGGGGGTACGCTGGCATGGACCGGTGCGGGGCGCCGACGTCACCTGGCGCTTCCTGCCGGCGTCGGCAGGACCCGGCTATTTTCTTGTGGGCGATGCTGCCTCAGTACTCGATCCCGCATCATCACACGGCATCCTCCGAGCGATGATGTCCGGCATCATGGCAGCCAACGTCATCTCGAAGGTGCTGTCCGGCATGATCGGCGAAGCCGACGGGCTGCGCGGTTATCGCGCTTGGCACCGCTCGTGGTTTGAGCATGACGCGCAGCTCCTGCGCGAGCTCTATGCGGAACTCGATCCACCACCGCACTGGGTAACAGCACCAATTTTTGATAGTCAGAACGTATAGGGGGAACACGATGGCCAAGACAGTCATTGCAGAGATCATGAACAGCAGGTTCCCGATGGTCACGATTGAGCCGGGCACTTACGTCGTTTGGACGAACCGAGATCCCTACCCGCATACGGTGGAGACGCTACGCGACGCGGCCTACTACTTCAATCCCGGCGCTCTGCAGCCCGGCGAGACATCAAGCCCAGTCTTCTTCGACAAACCTGGCAGATTTCCCTATCTCTGCCGCTTCCACGAAGGCATGGAAAGCGCAGTTACCGTCGTCGCCGGGGCAGGCAATGTCAGCGTTCCGACCCAGCATGGCGGTGATGACCATGCGGGGCACAGCGGGCTGCGGCACCTCCACGGCTTCGTGACCGGCGGCCGCAGCGGCAACCGCCTATACATGACCCATACGCCGGTGATAGCCGACCCGCGGCACCGCTTTCAGATCATCTTGCAGGGACACCTGGTCAAGCCCGAGCACGTCGCAGCCTACGACAAGATGCGGGCGGCCGACGGAGGCTACGATGGCCGCGTGCAGACTTTCCACAGTCACATTTCGCTGCTGGACATCGCACAGGGCGTTGTAAATGACCTGCCGAATGCAACGATCGAGTATTACCCCGACGCTAAGCATCCGGACGATGGCATGGTTGTGCCGGGCTTGCCCACGGACGACACGCCGGTGCGGATCGACCGCGTCATCTACTTCCACCAGTTCGAACCCGACACCGACTACCCTGATGGCATGGCTTACCTGGTCTACGGCGACGACCAGGATATCTTCATTGATCACTTCATCACCCGGGCCCCCAACTTCCATTCCGTCGCCAAACTCAAAACCAAGCCGGACTTCTGGTCCGGCTTCGACGGCAGGCCGGCGAAGATAGTAGTGCCATCCAAGCGCATTCGCGATGTCTCGCCTCACACGGTCAAGCGGGTGGGCTTCGTCGACAATGCCTTCCACCTGTTCTGGCTGCTGCCACCCGGCGCGGGTGCCAACCAAGCCCAGGACCCGCTTAAGCGGCGCGACGGCACCGCTCCCGTTTATGACGTTATCCTGGATGATGGCAGTACGAGCCGGATTGAAATAGGCACTTTCCTGCATTTCGACATCCGGCTACTGAACTACGGCGTGTTGATCGTGGGCGAGAACTAGGGGAACGCTGCTTGTTGGCGCCGACTACGCATTAATCCGCTTTCTGTCAGATGCACGCCTTCAGCTTACCGTGAAAGAACTCCCTCTTGAAGGCGAGCGAATCTCTGGCGCTTGATGCCATGCAGAGCAACTGGCAGGAAGAGAGGCTCAGGCGGCAGCGGGGATAAAGCCGTGTTTCTTGAGCATCTTCAACCAGCGAGGGGCGTTGCGTGAGTACAACCGATAAAGCTTCTGCGTATTCCACACCAATATAGTTACTCAACCAAGTGTGAGCAGGGCCAGGGACAATTCCCAGACATGCTTTTGGGTTTATTCTAAAAGCATGGTCGAGCGAGCCAGCAGGCGAGCACGCCGACAAGACGACAGCATTGGCTTGTTGTTAACGGTGTCGCTTTTCCGCCGAAATCGGCCCAGTGGGAGCGAAGCTGCAATTTGAGGCCATAGGGGTCGCCCCAGAAAACGGAAAATAGAGCACGCTAAGCCGTTTGCATGGTCCGTAGTAGTCTGAACTTGCCCGCGTCGATCCGCTTGGCGCCGCTACGCCACAGGTAGGGGTTCGGAGAACAATGGAACAGTTATGGAAATCTTTCCATAACCGTTCCACTGCACCTCAAACCCCCAGTACGCGGCGGCCGGTAGTTGAGCCCGAAGCTTCCGAAACCGCGTATTTCAATGCGGTCCCCCTTCACCAGCGTATTGCTCAGCGCTTCAAGAATGGCTTTGACCGCAAGTTCAGTATCTTTGGGGGTGAACTGCGGGAAGTGGGCAGCGAGTCGGTTGATGAGTTCGGAGCGGATCATAGGCGAATTTTACGCGGCACTTCCGCTCGGGAGCGGTGGCAAAGCACACAACGCCAGGCGCGGCAGCATCGATGACGCATCGCAACGTCGACGCCCTCCGGATGTTGATCGAGCGCCGTCCCCCAGCTCAAGTCACGGGAGGTCACGCCTCCGCCGCGACCCAGAAACCTTGCCGCTCGCCGACGCGATGAACAGCAGGGTGTCGCGACGGAAATCCAGCGCAAAAACTCAGTGGCCGGTCCTGACTGCTAAAAGTCGCGAGCATTCGCTAGTAAGCAACCTTGAACGTCGGACTGTCCTCCGGCCGGGTCTTGCGGTGATCGTAAATGCGCGTAGTGGCGATGTTGGCGTGACCCAGCCACTCCTGCACCTTGGCGATGTCGGCTTGGTGGTCAAGCGCGTTGGTCGCAGCAGTCGCCCGCAACGCGTGCGCCCCGACCGCGAAACCCAACGCCGTTGAGTATTGCCGCACCAATTTGTAAACCGCGTCGGGCGTGATCGCTCTTTCCAGTCCACCAGTAGTGCAGTTGTTGCGCAGCGGCCGGAACAGGGCGCCGACATCGTCCGCGCCATGCCCGGCGACCTCAAGATAGTCGCCGATCAAGCCGCTGGCCGCGGGGTGTAGCGGCACATAGCGGATCTTGCCGCCCTTGCCGAACACTTTGAGGTGCGGCACCCCGCGCCGCTCGTGCTTGAAGTCCTTGACCTTCAGCCGGCACAACTCCTCGCGGCGTAGCGCGTGATAGAGCAGGGTGGCGAGGATGGCGCGGTCGCGCTTGCCCTTGAGTGACACGCCGTCGGGCGCGTCCAGCAGCTTGCGCGCCTGGTGGTCGCCGAGGGCTGGAGTCTTGCCTTCGTAGCTTTCCACCGGCGGGCGCTTGACGCCCTTGACCGGGTTATGGGTCACGGCGTTCTTCTCGCACAGGGACTCGAACAACGACGACAGCGCCGCCAGGCGATGCCGTACCGTCATGCCACTCAAGGCGCGCTGCACCAGGTCGTCGCGCCAGGCGATGACATGACCGCGGGTGACGGTGCGAAACTCCTCGGGCTTCGCGATGCCGGTGAACTTCATGAAGTCCCCGAGGGCGTTTTCGTAGGCGCGGCGGGTGGCCTTGTTGCCGAGATTGGCGAACCATTCGATCTCGGGCGGCACGTCGGCCAGGCGCTGGAACTGTTCGGCGGTCAGAAGCCGGGAAGCAACGGCTGGGAGGGCGGGGAGGGGGCTTGTGTCGCTCACGGGGAGGTCGTCCAATTTTTCCACAAGATCACGGCTGGTCATAGATGGCTTTTGACATCCATGGCGTCGTGAAGCACGCGAACGATCTCAAGGCGCTGACCGTCGCGGCGATAGAACACCAGGTGACGTTTCACATGCAGCCGCCGGTAGCCCGCTCGGATAGGATCGTACGGCGTTCCCAGCTCGGGAAACTTCAAAAGCTCCTGAATCTCGCGATCGAGGTCGTACAGGTATTGATCCGCTTGCGCGGCGCCCCATTGCTGAACGGTGTAGCGCCAGATGTCCTTGAGGTCGCGGCGGGCACGCGGACGAACAAGCAGCTCAAGCATCCACGGAACCGCTCTTGGCCTCCTGGCGTGCCTCCTCGATGATCGACGCCATCGCGAAGGGTACCGGTTCGCCGCTCGTCTCGCCCTCGACCAGGGCCTGACGCAACGCGCTCACTTTCTGTTCGTGCTCTTCGAGCAGCCGCATCGCGGCGCGCACCACTTCGCTCTTGGATTCGAAGCGTCCGGCATCGATCTGTTGGGCGATGAAGCCTTCGAAGTGTTCACCCAGGGTGACGCTGGTGTTTCTTGGCATGGCGGCTCCTTTCTGGGCTGATTTTGTGTATTGGATACTAATACAGAGGCGATCGATGGAGCGCAACACTTGCGAGCACCTTACTATTGATAAAATAGGTTAGCAATAGTAAAGCAGTCGGTGGCTACGCGACTATCTTCCGACACCGGGCCAAAGAGCAAGGTATGCGTTTTGGTGTCGCGTGGGCTACAATGTGGCTCATATACTTGGAGGATCAAACCATGCCCGCGAATGCTGTGGTTCGTGCCCGGATCGACGAGCACATTAAGGAAGAGGCAACCGCTGTACTGGCGGCGATGGGGCTGACCGTGTCGGACGCGTTCCGCATCCTACTGACCCGCGTCGCTCACGAGAAGGCCCTGCCGTTCGAACCACTGGTTCCGAACGTCGACACCATCGAGGCGATGAAGGAAGCGCGCCGGGGTGGCCTGAAGTCATTCGCTACCGTCGAGGACCTGATGGCGGACCTGAATGCGGACGATTGAACACACGGGCCAGTTCAAGCGTGACTACAAGCGCGAAACCAAGGGACCGCACTGGCACACGCTGCAAAACGATTTCAGCACCGTCGTCACGGCCTTGGCCCATGATCAGCCACTGGCCGAAAAGCACCACGATCATTCGCTCAGTGGGGATTGGAAGGACCACCGGGATTGTCACGTCAAGCCTGACTTGGTCTTGATTTACAGAAAACCGGACGACGACGTACTCCAGCTCGTCCGTCTCGGTTCGCACAGCGAACTTGGCCTGTGAGCAGCTGGGCTCCGTGACAAGGAAATGAAGGATACGGCGAGCGGAATCACCGATGTGGAACGGGCGCTACACGTTCCAAAGCGACGCCAAGGTGACCGACCTGGACCTGGATGTGCTCGTGGCAGGGCCGGCGTGGGGATGACGGAATTTTCGGCGGGTCCGGCTTGCAACCCCACACAGCTGCCTTTGATGCGGGTGGCAAAGCGGCTGCCGATTTCCTGCGCGAGTTGCGGCACATCAAGGCCAGCGAATCGCGGCCTAATGCAACCAGCAGAAGTGGCTGTTTTAGCGGTTTCGGACGGGTCGGTTTTACGCTTATTGGTGCAGAATATTACCCAGGATAATTAACCTTCGCCGCTCGAATACGGAGCGGTGAACAGACGATCCCTATGAATCTGCTGCGAACCGCCAACGGTTGAGCCGGGCGATTTCTGGAGAGCACATTGCGCACAACACTGTTGGAGCACGTTCGATGCATCCTTATGCCCATGTTCTCAAAACCTACATGACCGCTCTGGGTAAGAGTGACTACCCGATGATCAAGAGTCTCTTCTCGCCGGAAGGAAAAGTGAGGTCGCCATTCCTCGGAGAAATGCTTGCAGGTCCATTCTTCGATCGCCTTGCTAGTGCGTCATCGATGAACGTCATCACGCCAATCGACATATTCCTCAGCGAGGCCGAGAAGAACCACGCAACCGCATACTTTCAGTACGACTGGACGGTCCGGGACGGAACACTTATTACCTTCAAGGTAATGGATCTGTTCACCTTTGATCCCGATAGCGAAAAGGTGACGTACCTTGATCTGATCTACGACACACACCCCATCCGGGCCTCGGCCGGGAACAAGTACGAACCCTGATTTCAACACCAACTCAGGCCTGGTCCTGATCTACACAGAAAGCCGGACGACAACTCGCGGCCTCACACGGCAGGTACGAGCGACGGGCTTCCGTGCGTGTGCACTACTTCCGCCTGGGCTCCTCATAAGGAACGACCTTGTCCACCACGAGACGATAGCCGGCGACGCCCCACTCCGTTTCGCCGCGCTGCACGCTGAACGTGCCGTAGGTCCATAAGGGCTGCATCATGCGCACGCCGGCGAGCGGCCTGGCAGATTTGGCGTGGATGATCTGGTTGGCGGGCGGCGGCGGGGTGTGCAGACAGGCGCCGAAGTAGGGCACGATCAGAAATGCCGTCACCTTCTCACCCTGTCGTTCGAGCGGCAGAACGAATCCGGCGATGCGTCCCCTCTTGCCGTTCATGGCTGGTTCCGCTGGCGCCGTATCCCATGCGACTTTGAGTTTGTCGAGGGCCTCCATTGCCTTCGGGTCAGAGTCTTGCAGATTGGACAGGTCCAGATTCTTGAAATCGGCGGCCGGATCCCAGTCCTTGGGCAGCAGCGCGTCCCAGCCGATCTCGGGCCAGGTTTCCGCCGCGTATGGGAGGGGGGCTGCGAGCAGGATCGCCAGCAAGAGCAGAATGCGCATCATCAGTTCCTTGGTGTAAGGCCGTCGGCCAGCGCCATGCGCCAGGCACGCCAGCCTGGGACGAGGCTCGCTATGAGCCCTGTCGCGAGTATGGACGCGAGCAAGAGCCATTCGTTCGCTGCCGGAGGGCGCAGGGAAAGGTGCACGCCATAGGGTTGTGCGAGCGGTGCCAACACGGCGATGGCAATGGTAAGCAGCGCACTGCCGAGCAGAGCACCGGCGGTGGTGACGAGCAGGCCCTCACAGGTCAGCATCAGGAATATTCCGCCGGGGCCGGCGCCGAGCGCGCGCAGGATGGCGAGTTCTCGTCGGCGTTCGTTAAGGCTGGCGAGCATGGTCGCCATCAGCCCCGTGAGGCCGACCATGACGACCAGTGCCGAGAGCGCCAGTAGCAAGCGCTCCACCATGCCGAGCGTTTGCCACAGCTCGTCGAGCGCGACCCCCGGCATCACCGCCATCAGCGGCTCGCCCTTTTGGTTGTTGACCTGCCGCTGCAAACGAAAGACATCGCCACGGCGCTTCAGGCCGATCAGCATCGCAGTGACTTCCTTCGGTTGCAGATCGAACTTCCGCACTTGCTCCGCGGGGATGACCAGGCCCGGCAGCGGCGCGCCGCCGGCCCAGTCGAGATGAATCGCGGTGATCGCTTCGAGACCGACATGAACCGTGCGGTCGACCGGCGTGCCGGTGGGCGCGAGGATACCGACGACGGCGAATGGTTTGTCGGCATGCTCGGGCGCGAACTCTGTTATGCCGTGTGAGAGTGTGATGCGATCGCCGGGGCGGTAGCCGAGCTGCGCCGCTGCCTCGCTGCCGAGCACCGCCTCGAACACATCGGCGAACGGATGGCCGGCGGCGAAGGCAAGCGCCTGCCGGTCGCCATAGCGCAGACGCTCGAAGTAGGCGGGCGTCGTGCCGAGCACCGGGAAGCCGTGATGACCGTCGCCGAGCGAGAGCGGTACCGCCCAGTCCACCGCCGGATGTGTCGCCAGCGCCTCGAAACTCTCCCAACGCATATTCTGAGTGGCGCTACCGGAATGGAAGACGGCATAGAGGATCAGCTGTACGGCCCCGCTGCGCGCGCCGACGACGAGGTCCACGCCCGACACCGATTGCGTGAAGCTTGTGCGCGCGTCGCTGCGTACGCGCTCGACGGCAAGCAGCAGCGCGGTGGACAGCGCGATGGAGACAAGCGCGATGCCGAGCGTCAGCCGCCGTGCCCAGGCGCTTTGTAACGCGAGCACCAGAATTGCTTTCATACGACGCTTTCCTGCATTGCACGGTTGATGTCGGTGAGCGCGATACTGCGGTCGAAATGTACGGCGAGCCGTGCATCGTGGCTAACGAACAACAGCGCGGCACCGCTTTCGACGGTCTCACGCAGCAACAGGTCGACGAAAATTTGCTGGCGTGGAGCATCGAGCGCCGAGGTGGGTTCATCGGCAATGAGGATTTCAGGCTTGCCGATCAGAGCGCGTGCAGCGGCGACGCGCTGCTGCTGGCCGACCGAAAGTTCGGCAGCGGGCTTCTGCCAAAGGGAAGGCGCGAGGTCGAGATGGGTCAGCAGGCGTGCGGCGGCTGCATGCGCATCGCCGGCGCGCTGCTTGCGCCGGGCGGAGAAGGTGCAGGGCAGCAGCACGTTGTCGAGGGCGGACAGCCATGGCAGCAGGTTGAACTGCTGGAAGACAAAGCCGATGTGATTGGCGCGGAAACGATCGCGCGCACGCGCCGAGAGACGCGTGATGTCCTGCCCGAGCAATACGATGGCGCCCTGCTCGGGCACGGCGACGCCGCCGAGCAAGCCCAGCAGCGTGCTCTTGCCGCCGCCCGAGGGGCCATGCAGGAAGACGAGCTCACCGTCGGCGAGCGCGAAGTCCGGAATGTCGAGACAGGGCGTGGCCTGGCCCGGCCAGCGAAAGACGAGATCGGTAAGAGCGATCATGCGCCCGCGCCTATCAGCCGATCACCAGGTCAGCGCGGGAGTCTTCGGCGTGAGCCGCTGAGCACCCTGGCCGGTAGGGCCGACGCGCTGGGTTTCCAGGCGGTAGAGACGCTTGAACTGCTTGAAGATCGTCGTTCCGATGCCTTTGAGCGCGGCCGGATCGACGCAACGGAAAACATAGCGCGCATCCACGTCGGCGTGCTCGCCACCTTCGAACTGTGGCATGTCGACCTCGACGGATTGCAGGGTGCAATTCGCCGCCGAAGTCGGTTGCCACAACGCGGCAGCGTCGTTCAATGCTCTTTCTGTCGCCGCCAGCGCGGCTTTTTCCTTGTCGTTCCTGGGTGCGCGCTCGAAGCCGACGGCGGCATCAAGGGGCAGTTCAAGGTTCAGCGTGACGACGTCCATGTCGATGGCGACGTCGAGCCGGCCTTCGCCGTGCGTGTGCTGGGCGAGGGCCGGCAGAGAGCCGAGCAGGGCGACGAGCAGTGCGAATCGTTTCATTAACGTTCTCCGAAGTTCAGTGGGAATGTCCGCTGCCGAACACCACGATGGCGATACCCGCGGCGAGCAGCAGTCCGTGCCAGCCAATGCCGCGCTGCTCGCGCTTCAAGCGCGGCATCAGGTCGGCGATGGCGATGTAGATGAAGCTGGCCGCCGCCAGCGTGATGATGTACGGCACCCAGTCCTGGGCGCGCTCCAGCGCCAGGTAGCCGATGACGCCGCCCAGCACCGAAGCGAGGCTCGATACGCCGTTCCAGAACAGTGCGCGGCCGCGGTGCCAACCCGCCGCAAGCAGGATGGCGAAGTCGCCCGCCTCCTGCGGCACCTCGTGCGCAACCACGGCCAGCGTCGCGGCCCAGCCCAGCGCGGGATCGGCAAGGAAGGCGGCGGCGATCAGGAGTCCGTCGGTGAGGTTGTGGAAACCGTCGCCGACGAGAATGCCGACCGCCTCTCCTCCGTGCAGGTGGTCGTGCGTGTGTTCGCCGCAGGTTTCGCCGTCGGCCTGGTCATCGTTGCCGTGGGCGTGGCGCCAGATGGCAAACTTTTCCAGCGCGAAGAAGCCGAGGATGCCGGCCAGCAGGACGGGGAATGCCTCATGCGGTGTCAGGCCCGATTCGAGCGCTTCCGGTAGCAAGTGCAACATCGAGGTGGCCAGCAGCGCGCCGATGGAAAAGCTGACGGCGTAGTTGAGCCACTTCTTCGGCAGGCCGAACAGCACCAGCGCGGCAGCAAGCAGGCTGAGTAAGCCGCCCATCAGGCAGGCGACGACAATTTGCGGGAGCAGTGGCAGGGAATTCATGGGGGCGGAGTGAAACACAACCGGGTTGCAAATGCAACGCAGTGGCAACGGCAACTATGTTGCAAATGTCGCCCGGCTATGTTCTCATTCGTCCATGTCCACCACCAATGATCTTCTGCGCGCTGCAGGCGTCAAGGTCACGCCGGGCCGTGTGCACGTCCTCGAAGCTCTACTGGTAGCGACCCAGGCGATGAGCCACGCTGACATCGAAGCCTTGCTGCCGGATGCGGACCGGGTGACGCTCTATCGCGTGCTCGATTCCCTTGTGCATTGCGGTCTGGCGCTAAAGGCGATTGATTCGCGCGGCGTGTTCCGGTTTACCGCCAGCAAGGTTGGGCAGGAGCATGGCGGGCACAACCATTTCCGCTGTACCGGCTGTGGCGGTGTGTTCTGCCTCAAGGCTGCCCCGCCCCCGCCGCCAAGACTGCCGCACGGCTTCCGCCTCGGTGCGGTGGAATTGGATATCAGCGGCACCTGCCTAGCTTGCAACAGCGCGCCTCATGTCTCGTCCCCCTGAAAGGCAGGAAAGGCACGTGTAGTGGTCACGCAAGTTCAGACACCGGGATCGCTTGCTTCTCTGCGACTTGCTGGTCATTGTCGGAGCCAGCGTGCCGACTCCGTAGTGCAGCAAGCAGATGAAGATAGGCTTACCCCAGAAGGCGCCCTCCGGTAGAGTTCGCAATTTCTCCGTTGCTGTCACCGAAGGCAGGGCCGCCAGTGATGGCGATGACAATGGGCGAACCGAGAACCTGCCATGCACATCACCCAGCACACTGACTATGCACTGCGCGTACTGATCTACCTCGGGACCAACGAGGAGCGCTTGGTGACTATCCAGGAGATTGCTAACCGCTTCGCCGTGTCGCGCAACCACTTGATGAAAGTCGTCAGTCGTTTGATCCGTGGCGGCTATGTCGATGGCTTGCGCGGCAAGGGCGGTGGCTTGCGGCTTGCCTGTCCAGCCACGACCATCGTTGTCGGTGATGTTATGCGCCACATGGAGTCGGGCATGGACCTGGTCGAGTGCTTCGGCAAGAACTCTACCTGCATTCTGGATCCCGATTGCCAGCTGAAGCTTGCGCTTTCAGAGGCCCTCGCTGCCTTCCTCAAGGTGCTGGATGGCGTTACGCTTGCGGATCTGCTCGGCAAGAGCGAACGTGCGATCCTTCACGTCCTGCGGCCTGTGCTAGCCATTCCCAAGTAGCTTCTGCGCACCTGGCGACGATCGTCGCCAATTCCCTTCGGTTCTGTTGCCACATAAGAAGCATTGCGTTTGCATCTTTTGTAAGAGGTATTTAAAATGCCGCTTACAGAAAGTTGTCGCCGTTTCGTTCTCTTACATTGGTTCTACCGATACCGTAAAGGAGCTTCATCATGCATAACACACGCAAGCTGTGGATCTGGCTAGCGCTGATCTGCGTGCTTTCCTTCGCCGCCCTGGGCTGGGTTGGCCGCGAGATTTTCGTGCACGCGCCGCCCATTCCGACGCAGGTGGTCAGCAGCGACGGCCAGGTTCTCTTCTCCGAAGGGCAAGTGCAGCAAGGCCAGCAATCCTGGCTCTCGGCCGGCGGCCAGCAACTGGGCTCGGTCTGGGGGCACGGCAGCTATCTCGCGCCAGACTGGTCGGCCGACTGGCTGCACCGCGAAGCGCTTGCGCTGCAGGCGATCTGGGCAAAGCGTGATTTCGGCGCCGCCTACGAGCACCTTCAGCCCGGCCAGAAAGCGCAACTCGATGCGCAGCTGAAGACCGAGCTCCGCCGCAATACCTACGACGCTGCCAGCGGCTCGATCAGCCTGAGTGCCGATCGGGCTACCGCAGTCGCGCAGGTGGCGAAGCACTACGCCGACCTCTTTGGTGGCGAGTCTACGCTCGATGCATTGCGTGAGCAGTACGCGATGCCAGCCAATATTCTGCGCGACGCGGCCGATCGGCAGGACCTGACGGCCTTCTTCTTCTGGAGCGCTTGGTCGGCAGTGAGCGACCGCCCGGGCGAAAATAACTTGAGCTACACCAGCAATTGGCCGCACGAGCCGCTGGTCGGCAATACGCCGACTACCGGTACCGGCATCTGGTCGATCGCCAGCGTCATTCTCATGCTCGGCGCGATCGCCGCGATGATCTTCTTCCACTCGACCAGTCATGAAGCGGGTGACCCACGCCCGCCAAAGGCTGACCCGCTCTTCAACTTCAAGGCAACGCCATCGATGCTCGCCACCCGCAAGTATTTCTATGTGGTCATCGCGCTGATTCTGGCGCAAGTCGGCATGGGCGTTGTCACCGCACACTATGCCGTCGAGGGAACGAGCTTCTTCGGTATCCCGCTCGGCGAGATCTTGCCCTTTACCGTCAGTCGAACCATCCATACGCAGTTCGCTGTGCTGTGGATCGCCACCGCCTGGCTGGCCACCGGCCTCTACATCGCTCCGGCGATTTCGGGCAGCGAACCAAAATACCAACGCCTGGGTGTCAATGTACTGTTTTATGCCTTGCTGATCATCGTCGCCGGTTCGACGCTCACCGGTTGGCTGGGCACCTTGCAGAATATCGGCAATGACTACAGTTTCTGGATCGGTAACCAGGGGCTCGAGTACACCAGCATGGGCCGTGTCTGGCAGATCCTGTTGTTCGCTGGTCTGCTGATCTGGGTGACGCTGCTCGGCCGCGCGCTGATGCCCGCGCTGCGCAAACCGTCCGAAAGCCGCGGGCTGATCGCCATGGTCTTCCTTGCTGCGCTGTGCATCGGCGGCTTTTACGCCACTTCGCTGGCCTGGGGTCAGAAAACGCACTATGCGATGGTCGAATATTGGCGCTGGTGGCTGGTGCACCTGTGGGTAGAGGGTTTCTTCGAGGTCTTCGCCACCGCCGTCATCGCCCTGCTGTTCACCCGTCTCGGCCTGATCCGCGCGGCGACCGCCAACAGCGCGATCATTCTGGAAACCATTGTCTTCCTGTTCGGTGGCATTCTCGGCACACTGCACCACCTCTACTTCACCGGCACGCCGACTTCTGTTATCGCCATAGGGGCGATGTTCTCGGCACTGGAAGTAGTGCCGCTGGCCATGATCGGTGTCGAGGCCTGGCGCAATTTTCAGCGTTCCAAGGCTGCCCCCTGGGTGCAGGCGTACAAATGGCCGATCCTGTGCTTTATCGCCGTCGGTTTCTGGAACGTCGTCGGCGCTGGCCTCCTGGGCTTCACGCTCAACACGCCGATCGCTCTCTACTATATGCAGGGAATGAACATGACCGCGGCGCACGGTCATGCCGCGCTGTTCGGTGTCTATGGCATGCTCGGTATCGGCCTGTTGTTGTTCTGCATGCGCGGTCTCTCGAACCGGGCGGCGTGGTCGGACAAATTGGTCGGCCTGACCTTCTGGTCGCTGAATGTCGGGCTGGCGATGATGGTCTTCATGTCGCTCGTGCCGGCCGGCATCTACCAGGCTTGGGCGAGCCTCAGCGAGGGGGTGTGGTTTGCTCGCTCGCCGGAATTCGTTCACTCCGCGTGGATGGAGACTTTTGTCTGGCTGCGCGTCCCCGGAGACATAGTCTTCGCCGTCGGCACGCTGTTCCTGGCGCTTTTTGCCGTCCGTTTGTTGATCATTCGGCGTGATCCAGATCCGGTGGCGATCGGCTGCGCCGACGCGCTGGCCGGCAAGACAATGTAGTTCGAGGTCAGAGGAGGGGTCCGCTGCGAGGGTCTGTGACCTTCGCAGCGCCTCGTTCTGCCGTATAACTGTTTTTGCGCATCTGACGAGAGCCTGCCAAGCGGCTGCGAGTCGGTAGCGGACGAGAGGTGAATAGCGGCGGGTGACACGAGTGTGGGGTCTATACCCCTATTTTCGATGGCCCCGGGGCGGTTAAGCTGAGTGAGATCACCGACATGGACATCCTGTTCGGCGGCGATGCTCGTGGCTACACGGATTACGCCAAGTACATCGAAGACGTCCCCTGAACAACGAGGACGCCCATTGTGAAAGCCACTGGGCTTACCGAGTATCTACCGATTGACAACGCACGCTCCCGCGTCGACCTCGAGTTGGACTTGGAGCGACCAGAGCTCTCCGGCCGCGACATCGTAACTATGGACGGCGGAGTGGATGTCCACCAGCTTCGACAAGCATGAGTCGGTAACCACGCGTTAAGCGCACCAATACGCGGCGCGCTCAGGCAGGCAGGCGCGGGTCACCGATCACCGCGTCAATTTCTTCTGGCGGCAGGTCGAAGAAGCAAGCAATCTCCTCCGCGTGTTGCCCCTGTGCCAGACGCTCACGCACGTCCGCTTGCCAGCCTTCGAGCCCCAGGCTAAGCGAGCGACCGGCCTGCTCGCCGGCCAGCGCCTGACCGCCAAAGCCGGCGTATTTGTTGGCGTAGCCACGCGGGGTAATCATCAGGCCGTCTTGAACGAAGGTGCTGCTGTTACCGATCAGTACGGTGGTCAACATGCCGATCTCGTTTTCGGCCATTTGCGCCAAGGTGGTCAGCTGGATCGCCTGCTTCTTGCGGTACGCGGACTTGACCACCGCCACCGGCGTCTCCGGCGCGCGATGGCGCAGCAGGATGCGCTGCGCTTCGACGATCTGGCCGGTGCGCCGGCCGCTCTTCGGGTTATACAGGGCGACAACGAAATCGGCATGGGCCGCGGCGTTCAACCGGCGGGCGATGACCGGCCACGGTGTCAGCAGGTCGGAGAGCGAGATCGAGCAGAAGTCGTGCGTCAGCGGCGCGCCGACCAGCGCCGCGCACGCCGACAGCGCCGTGGCGCCGGGAACGACCTCGACCTCGATTCCCGATCCGGGACGCCAGCCCGCTTGCAGCAGGACTTCGTAGGTCGGACCGGCCATCCCGTAGACACCGATGTCGCCCGACGAAATGACCGCCGCGATCTTGCCCTGGCAGGCATGTTCCCAGGCCTCGTTGCAGCGATCGAGCTCTTCGGTCATGCCCTTGCGGATGACCAGCTTGCCGTCGAGCAGGTCTTTCACCAGCCTGATGTAGGTGGCGTAGCCGATGACCACGTCGGCCTCGGCGATGGCCGCGCGCGCGCGCAAGCTCATGTGTTCCGGCGCCCCCGGGCCGAAGCCGACGAGGATGATTTTTCCTGCTTTCTGGATCGGGTGAGTGGCGTTCATTGGTGCTCATGGGTGAATTATGGCAATGGAGATGGTGGCGTTACGGCCATCCGGGCCGCGTAGCTTGTGTTTTTCGACGATCAGATCGGCCTTGTCGGCACCGGCGGCAAGCAGCGCGGCCGCTTCGGAAACCGACGGGGAGCCGGTATACCTGCGTACCGTTTCCGAGGGATTGGGAACGTCAACGGCGGCAAGATCGGCAGCAGGGTAGAAGTGGATGCACCAGGCCCGTTCCCTGGCCACCTGCAGCAGGCCCGCCTCGTCGGCCTTGAGGTCGATGCTGGCCACCGCGCGGACGTCCGACGGCTGCCCGCCGCAGGCCGCCAGCGCCTCGCTGATGGCCTGGTTGATGGTCGCTGCCGGCGTGCCACGATCGCAGCCGAGACCCAGTGCAAGCGCAAACTGCAGCGGGTTTTTCGCGCCAGGGGCGTGCTTCAATGCGCGTCCCCCGGCCGGTAGACGATCGCCTTGCCAGCCAGCTGCACCGCATAGTCGGCCGGTATTGCACGCTGGCTGATCCAGAGCACCGCAGAGAAGCGCTCGGGATCGACATCTTCGAGGCGGGCAAAGCGTTGCAGCGTGACGGGTAGCGGGCCACGGCGACCATTCGCGTGCCCCGTCCACCAGTCGCTGCTGCCATCTTCCTGGACCAGCGCCACCGGCTCGTCGTTGACCACCGCGGCGCTGACGCGAACGATGTCGGCATGTGTCGCCTCGATCGTCCAGCCGAGTTCGCGACCGAGGAGGTCGACGGACAGCGTCTGGCGGGCGTCCGAGGCGGTGGTCAGCACTGCCGTCGCCCCCAGCGCGGTGGCCAACTGGCCAGCCAGTGCGTTGGCGCCGCCGACATGCCCCGAGAGCACCGGGATGGCAAAGCGACCGGCCTCATCCACTACGACAACCGCCGGGTCGCTTTCCTTGTTGCCCAGATGCGGCGCGATCAGGCGGACGACAGCGCCCAGCGAGACGATCGCGACGATGCCGTCGAACGCGGCGAACAGCGCCGGCACCTGGTCACCGACCTTGCCGTTGTAACACTGCACGACCGCCGGCGCTGCGGCTTCAGCTTCGGCGCGAAACTTTTCCGGGGCGAACAGCGAGGCATCCGGCAGTGCGGCAATCACCTTGCCGGCCAGGGCAATGCCGTGCCGGGTGATGGCGACGACAGCGACCTTCATGCGGCCTCGGCTGCCGGCGCCACTGCCAGTGCTTCCTTGCGCGTGCGGCAACCGCGACGTAATTCGCCGCGCACGCGCTTCGGGTTATGGACCAGCATCAGGGACAGATAATTAGCTTTTTCGCCTTTCAGGCTGGCGACGTCGCGAACCACGCGCTCGTCCGGCGCGCCGACCTTCTCGACAAAACAGGTGCTGTCCAGCAGGCCGCGCCGCTCCAGCAGGTCAATGACTTCGTCGAGCAGAGGCTTGACCTTGAGCAGGACCACGGTATCGAACTCGTCAAGCAGGTGATCGATAACGCCGACGCCGTAGGCCGCCGGAATCACCGCCAGCGTTTCATCTTCCTCGGCCAGCGTGCTGCCGGTGCTCGCCGCGGCAGCGGCGAACGAACTGACGCCGGCGATCGTCTCGACGACCACCTCGGGTGCCAGTTCGCGGACGACGCGGGCAAGGTGACCAAAGGTGGAAAAAGTCGACGCGTCGCCTTCGACCAGGAACACCAGGTCGCGACCTTCGGCGAGCAGCTCGACCGTGCGCAGCGCAGCGCGGGCCCACGCCTTGCCGAGAATCTCGGCGTCACGGGTCATCGGAAAGACCAGTTGCTCGGCGTCGTCCGGCACGGCGATACCGCCACGCGCGACGATGGCCAGTGCGTACGAGTCGTCCTCGGCCTTTTTCACCGGGTACAGCCAGCGTGCACCGGACTGCAGAACCGCCCAGGCGCGGCGAGTGATCAATTCGGGGTCGCCGGGGCCGAGTGAGGCGCCGATCAGTTTTCCGTAGCGGGGCATTCTTCTTCCTTTCTTGCAGTGAGGATCCACACCGGGTTCTGGGCGGCCAGCCGGTGCATGTCGAGAATTGGCTGGCTGCGACTGGCCTGAAGCTGGATGAGGTCCCAGACTGCGCCGGCGGCAGCCAGCGTGCGCGTGGCGGTGGCCAGATTTTCCAGGGTCACGAAATTCATCACCAGTCGGCCAGCCGGCTTCAGGCGGCCGAGAACCACTCCTATCAGCTCGGCGAGTTCGCCGCCGGAACCGCCAATGAAGACGGCGTCGGGGTCGGGCCAGTCGGCGAGATGTGCTGGCGCCTTGCCTTCGACCAGGGTGTAATTGCTGGCCTGGACACAAAGCGCATTGGCGCGCGCATTGGCGGCATCCGCGGCGTTCTTTTCGATGGCCCAGACGTGGCCCAGCGGTGCCAGCGCCGCGGCTTCCAGGCCAAGCGCGCCGGAACCGGCGCCAATGTCCCAGACCGTCGCGGCGGGCGCCAGACGCAGTTTGGCGAGCGATAGAACGCGCGCTTCCTGTTTGGTGATCAAGCCCTTTTCCGGCGCACGCTGCCGGTACTCGTGATCTTCGCGGCCGAGCACAACGGGCCGGATGGGCCGCGTGCGTTCAACCAGCAGGACGTTCGGCTCGGGGAACTCCCGTCCGGCGACCTCGGCGAGGGTCAGCGACGGAAAGAGCTGCTCGTCGGGCAACTGCAGGCGGCAGGCCACCGACAGCTTGAGATCGTCGCCGTGGCCGACGGCGAGCAGCGCCCGCGCCAGGCGCGCTGGCGTGTTCTGCGCGCCGGTAAACACGGCCACCAGCGGCTGCAGGGCAATCGCCCGTAGCACGCGATAGAGGCCGTGCGCGGGCGACGCGCCGGGCAGCCACTCGCCGGCATCCGCACCGTGGCACGAAGCGATGCGCAGCGTCTGCCAGGGTTTTCGAAAGCGCGCACAGAGCAGTTGAATGGTCGATGGCGCCGGTAGGACCTCGATTTGCGCCGCGCCCAAGCTGGCGATGAGCAAGGGTGCGATGCCATGACAGAGCGGATCACCGGTGGCCAGCACTGCGACCGCTCGGCCGCCGGCGTGTGCCGCCTTGATCCATTCCGGCACCTGCGCGATGGCGGCGTCCATGTCCTGCAGTCGGCAGCCGGCCGCCAGCTGGGTGCGCACCAGATCGAGCGTGCGCCCGGCACCGATCACCAGGTCTGCGGCAAGCAGCCGCTGGCGGGCGCGGTCGGACAAGCCGCCCCAGCCGTCGTCGAGAATGCCGATCACGGCACAGGGCTCACAGGATTTCATTTTCCTCCACACGAACAATGAAATGGCCTTCGAAATCGCAGACCAGCACGGTCAAGCGATAGCTACCGGCATAGCAGGCCTTGAGACTGCGCATGGCGCGAATGGCCAGCGCCCGATGAAAGGCTTCGCCGACTCCCAGCGTGGCCAGGCGTTCAGCAGCGAAACGACCGGTTTCGGCGTGGCGGATGGCCTCGACGAGGTCTGGCGGCGCACCGACCGCCTGCGCCGATTCGGCGAGTACGTCACGGTCGATCTCGGCCTTCCAGGCGTGCGTCACTGCCAGGCCCTGGCACATCTTGGTCAGCTTGCCGACCATCGCACCGACAAAGACGTGCTGCATGTTCTGCTTGATCGCGGCCAGGAATGCGGCCTTGACGAAGTCGCCCATCTGCACGAAGCAGCTTTCTTCGAGTTCGCCTAGCTGGCGCATGGCGAACTTCTCGCTGCGCCCACCGGTGGTGAACACGACGCTGCGCTGGCCCTGCCTGGCCGCCACCTCGACCCCCTGGACGACGCTGGCGCGAAAGGCGGCGGTCGAGTACGGACGGACAATGCCGGTGGTGCCGAGAATGGAAATACCACCGAGAATTCCAAGACGAGCATTGAGCGTCTTCTTGGCCATCGCCTCACCGCCGGGAACTGAGATGGTCACCCGCAGCCCGTCGTGCTCGAGCAGTTCATCAGCGGCCGCACGCACGTTGTCGCGGATATTGCGCTGCGGCACCGGGTTGATCGCCGGCCCGCCCAGCGTCAGACCGAGTCCCTCCCGGGTTACCGTACCGACGCCGGGGCCGGCACACAGTTCGATCTCTCCGGCACGCTGCGGCAACCGCTGCACAGCGGCGGTCAGATGCGCGCCGTGTGTGACATCGGGATCGTCACCGGCATCCTTGACAATGGCTGCGCAGGCGCGGCGCAGCAGGCCTTCCCCGACAATGCCGGCATCGATCACCGCGAAGCACACCTCCTGGCCATTGGGCAGTCGGCACAGTACGTGCGCCGGCACCTGCCCGGTCAGCAGGCCGATCGTCGCCGCACGCGCCGCCGCTGCCGAGCAGGCGCCGGTGCTGAAGCCGGTGCGGTTGCCACGCTGGCGACGCGTGGCAGACTTGCGCAGCTTGGGCGGGGCAAGCGCTTGAGCGGTGTCGCTCATGCCACCCGTTGCTGCTCGTTCTCGGCGAAGGAAAGCAGCGCGTGAATGGCGGCAACGACCAGCGTCGAGCCGCCCTTGCGGCCGCGGATGGCCACCCAGGGGACGTCGTCAATGCCCATCAGCAGGTCCTTCGACTCGGCCGCCGAGACAAAGCCGACCGGCATGCCGATCACCAGAGCCGGCCGGACGCCCTCTTCACGAATCAGGCGCACCACTTCGATCAGCGCGGTCGGCGCATTGCCGATGCCGACGATGGCACCGTCGAGTTCGCCCTCGCGATGCGCCTTGCGCATCGCCTGCACGGCGCGCGTCGTGCCCTCGGCATGCGCCCGCTCGATGACGTCCGGATCAGAAATGTAATGCCGGGTGTGCAGCCTGAAGTGCTGCAAGCGTGGCCTGGACAAGCCGGTGCAGATCATCTCGACGTCGGTGACGATCGGCGTACCGCCCTTGCGCAGCGCAGCCAGACCGGCAGCCATCGCCTGCGCATGGAAAACGGTCAGGCCGTTGAACTCGAAGTCGGCATTGGCGTGAATCATGCGCCGCACCAGGGGCCACTGCTCGGCGCTGTAGTCGTGCGGCCCGACTTCGGCGTCGATGATGGCGAAGGAACCGTGCTCGATGGCGCGGCCGCTGGCGGTCAGTTGTTCGGTAACGGCGGGGATAGTCATGGCAGCTCAGATGTGGGCGTGTTGATGATCGTCGTGGTCATGCGCCTGGACGTGCCCTTCGCCTGCATGTGCGTGCCGAGCACCGACCAGCAGGGTTGGGGTTTGCGTGTGGCTGTGATCGTGCAGGTGTTCGGCCTCGGCCGCCTGCCGGTACTTGCAGCCGTCGCACTCGAGCAGTGCCCCGCTCGGCAGCTCACGGCCGGAAACGCGCGCATCGAGCAGGTCGAAAATGCCCGGATCAAAGCCAAAGTAGCTGCCAGCGGCGAAGGCGATCTGTGGGTACTGCTGGCGCAGCCGTTCGGCCTGCGCATTGATGCGCTCGATGAGAACGCCGTTGAACAGGTACACCGGGACGATGGCGATTTGCGTCATGCCCAGCCGCACCTGCCGCTGGACGACGGTTTCCAGGCGCGGCCAGGTCACGCCGGTGAAGGCCAGGTCGACCAGTTCGTGCTCGTTGTCCTCGAAAAGCCAGCGCGCCAGCTTGGCCAGTTCGCCGTTGGCACCGGCGTCCGACGAACCGCGGCCGAGCAGGACCACGCCGGTGGTTTGCGGGTCCGGCATGGCCAGCGACTTCATCAGGCGCGCGAGCTGTCCTTGCAACACGGCGAAGATCTCGCGGCCCATGCCGAGGTGACGAGCACAGTGGAAGCTGACCTGCGGGTAAGCCGCACGGGCAGCATCCATGGCCGCCGGCAACTCCATCTTGACGTGACCGGCGGCGTTGAGAATCAGCGGTACGACCAGCACCTGCCGGGCGCCGTGTGCCGCACGCTGCAGGCCGTCGGCAAGGAGCACGTCGGCATGCTCAATGAAGCAGACCTCGATGCGCCAGGCGGGATGGCGCTTCTGCCACTCGCCGGCAAAGCGGCGGATTTCGTCGTTGCCGTCGGGATGGCGGGAGCCATGCGCGGCAAGCAGCACTGTTGTCGAACCATCCATTTCGTTTTACTCCGATGCCCGGCGAAAGCGGTGCGTGAAAGTTGCGTCGTAAAGTTTCGATTTCTTCAACTGCGGCCAGTGACGCGCGCCGAGCGCCGGACTGGCGATGATCATCGCCTGGCTGGCGATTTTTTCCGCACGGCACTTGTCGCGGATGTCGGTCAGCGTGCCGCGGATGATTTTCTCCTCGCCCGGCCAGCTCGCCTTATGAACCACCAGGATCGCGGCGTCGTCGCGCCAGCCGGCCGCGCGCAAGTCCTCGACCACTTGCTGCAGGAGGGTGATCGAGAGAAACACGCACAGCGTGCAGTGGTGCTGCGCCAGTTCCTGCAGCGATTCGCCGGCCGGCATCGGCGTGCGGCCTGCAACGCGGGTCAGGATCACCGTCTGGGTGACCTCGGGCAGGGTCAGCGTCTCGACGGCAGCGGCCGCTGCGGCCATCGCCGACGACACGCCCGGCACCACGCCAACGTCGACGCCGGCAGCATCGAGTGGCTGCGTCACCTCGATCAAGGCGCCGAACAGCGCCGGGTCACCGGTCTGCAGACGAACGACGATGGCGTTCGTCTGCGCCTGCTCGACCAGCCAGGCGGTGATTTCCGCCAGCGCCATGTCTTTGGAATCGGCGATCACGCAGCCCGCCGGCGCCCAGCGCATGGCTGCCTCCGAAACCAGCGACCCGGCGAAGAGAATCGCCCCGGCGCCGGCGATCAGATCCCGGCCCTTGACGGTAATCAGGTCGGGATCGCCCGGACCGGCGCCAACGAACCACACCTTGCCCATGTTCAGTTCGCCAGCTTGAGCGACTGGATGTCGAAGCAGGTGGCAATCAGGCGCTTGTTTTCGTGGCGCTTGAGAAGGCGAACGACAGCCAGCGTGAACAAGGGCTCGCAGATGACGATCAGCAGGTAGGAGCTGGCAAACGACGCCCAGGCGGCCAGCGGCGTCGCCACCTCGGCGGCGAGCAGCCAGAAACCGACCATGGCCGTGACGCCGGTGTAGTACATGGCGTCGAGCTTGACGATCGCCCCCCAGCTGACGACACGGCCGGCCAGCGCGGCACGCAGCTGGCGACCCGCACTGTAGTGAACGGCGATCAGCGGCACGATCAGAGACAGCGAGTTGACCGCCAGATGCGGCAGATCCATGGGTTCGAAGAGCAGGCCCTGGAGCAGCAGCCCGGCAGCGAAACCGAGCAGCGTCGGCAGAAAACCGAGTGTCAGATAGATGGCCATGGCGCCGACGAAGTGCAATTCCGAGGGGCCAACATTGACGTGGAAACTCTGCATGAACAGCGAGAAGAACAGTGCCGCGAGCAGCGTGCGGACGATGTCCGCCGGCTGTCTGAGCAGGTCCCTGGCGTAGTAAGCGACGAGGCCGACGGCCGAGGCATTGGCCAGAACGATTTTGGCCTGGGCGATGATGCCGGGTTCGATATGCATGGTAATTTCCTTTCTTTCAGGTGGACAATGAAGAAGCTGCTGGCGCAAATAGCTGCGCCACCGCCTCCGGGTTTGAGGGGAAGTAGAGGTGCATATACGAGGCATGCACACGGCCGACGCGATAGACCGCTTCGCCGCGCCGTCCCGCCCGCGCGCCTTCGCTGATCGCGATCGGCGACAGCGGCGTCTCCATCTGCGAGTAGTGGAAGCTGTGTCCGCGCAGCTCGCCTTCGGGCAGTGTGACGCGGTGCAGGCCGAGGTTGGCGAGGCGGCCGAGCATCTTGGCGTTGCCTGGCAAGAGCCCGACCATCTCGGCCCGGCAGCCGTCCTTGTCGGCCAGTGACTCGAGCAGATAGAGCATTCCGCCGCACTCGGCGACTAGCGGTTTGCCAGCGGCATGGTGAGCGCGAATCGCGGCGTGCATTGGCGCGTTGGCGGCGAGCGCTGCGAGGTGCAGTTCGGGATAACCACCCGGCAGGTAGAGCACTTCGGCCTCTGGCAGCGAGCCATCGAGCAGCGGCGAAAAGAAGCTCAGCTCGGCACCGAGTTCGCGTAGCAGATTGAGATTGGCGCGGTACAGGAAGGCGAAAGCGCCGTCCCGTGCCACCGCGACGCGCACGCCGGCCAGCGGTCGCGGCTGCGCGCCAAGCGCTGTCGGCGACACGGCTGAGACAGCGAAGCTGACGGCCGCTGGCAGGCGCCTGGGCAGCGCCTGCAACGCGGCCGCCGCGCGGGCTATGCGCGCGTCGAGATCGGCGACTTCGGCCGCCTGTACCAGACCGAGGTGACGCTCGGGCAGGGCGATTTCGGCGTCGCGCGGCAGCCAGCCAAAGCAGGCCAGCCCCGACGGCAGACTCTCGGCGAGCATCTCGTAGTGGCGCTCGCCGGCGACGCGGTTGGCAAATACGCCGGCGAAAGGCAGGCCCGGTCGGTAGGTAGCCAGGCCATGTGCCAGGGCACCAAAGGTCTGGGCCATGGCGCTGCCGTCGATCACCACCACGATCGGAATGCCGAACAGAGCCGCCAGATCGGCACTCGAGCGGTCGCCGTCGAAGAGTCCCATGACGCCTTCTATGAGGATCAGGTCGGCTTCGGCCGCCGCCGCGTGCAGGAGTTGCCGACAGTGCTCCTCACCGCCCATCCACAGGTCGAGCTGATAGACCGGCGCAGCAGAGGCGCGCTCGAGGATCATCGGATCGAGAAAATCGGGGCCGGTCTTGAAAACGCGCACGCGCCGCCCTTGCCCACGATGGTGCGCTGCGAGAGCCGCGGTCACCGTCGTCTTGCCCTGGCCGGAAGCAGGCGCGGCAATGAACAGCGCCGGGCACGCCGGCATAGCGCTCACAGATCGACCCCTTTCTGCGCCCGTACGCCAGCGCGAAAGGCGTGCTTGACGTCGCGCAGCTCGCTGACCGTGTCGGCTGCGGCGCACAGTTCGTCCGGCGCGCCGCGGCCGGTAATCACCACGTGCTGCAGCGCCGGGCGGGCGGCCAGATCGGCGAGCACGAGCGGCAAATCCAGCCAGCCGTTCTTCAGCGCATAGGTCAGTTCATCGAGGACGATCAGCCCCAGCGACGGATCGCCGAGCATCTCGGCAACCACGGCCCAGGCGCGGCGCGCGGTTTCCCGATCGCGGGCCAGGTTCTGCGTCTCCCAGGTGAAGCCTTCGCCAAGCACATGCCAGGTGACCCCTGGCTGAGCACGGAAGAAGGCCTCCTCGCCGGTGTCCGAGCGCCCCTTGATAAACTGCGCGACACCGACCCGCAGGCCGTGTCCGAGGGCACGGGCGACCATGCCGAAAGCCGAACTCGACTTGCCCTTGCCGTTACCGGTGAGCACCAGCAGCAAGCCCTGGTCGCGATCGGCACGGGCGATGGCGGTATCAACCACGGCCTTTTTGCGCTGCATGCGCGCACGGTGCGACTCCTCGCGATCGGTCGCGCTCATGCTTGCCGCCTGGCCAGCAATCGATTGCTGGCAGCCAAACGGCCGCCGAAAACGCTGTCGGGTGTTTTGCGGTGGTGACGAAGCGTGTCGCCGCACGGGTACGAGCACGCAAGCAGCGCACCCGCCCGGGTCGATGGGAATAATGCCGGCACCTAGTTCTCCTCTGCGCACACCCGCGCGCAAGCCGAACGAACGAAACAACGGCAAAAGGAGGAAGTGCAACCGGAAACAGGGGTCAGAGCGACCAGAGTACCGAGACATCGCCCTCCGCAATGCCGATCCGCATGCCTCAGGCAGGTCTCCGGGCTCACGAGCGGGAAAATCCCTGGATCTGCGCCTTCCCATGCTGTTGCACAGTGGCGTGTTGCAGTTCCTTGCTCTCGTTTACCGTTGCGGGGGCAGCGCCGGAATACTCTCGGCCTGTGGAACAGGCTCGAAACACCGGCTTCCCATTTCATCCCTCGGGCGATAGCCCTCGGGAAACCTGAAGCAAGTAGTCCTTCTACTCCGCCTGGGAGAACATTGTCAAGGCAGTTCGCGCTAGCTACCCGCGCTCAGTTGGACGGAAAGCGGTCGATAAGACGGGGCGGTAAATCAGCAGCAGGTCGGCCTTCACGTGGCATTCACGCTAGCCGCTCAGGTCATGGTGGCGGTCAACGGTGTCCGGTAGCTTGAGTGGATGCGGTTAAGCGAGTTCGCGCAAGCGATCTCGCCGTCGGGGGGAGCCTAGTGGCGGGGGGCTGCCGCAGGCAGTCCCCAAAGAGCGAGCAGACGCTGAACACCTTGATGCCTTCTGAGTCACTCACGCACCCACCGTGAGCAAGCCAAGAACCCGTCATCGCAGCACAGCCTGCGATGACGCCATGTCCGTCAGCCCACTTTCACCGCCCTACGTAGCCTCTGCTCCTGTTTCTCGACTTGCTGCAGTAGCTCAACACCGTGCGCGTGGCAACGCTCGATAACGTCATCAACCACCGAACGAACCTGCCGCTCGATGCCTTCCCGCCCCAACACGCTCTTGGTCGCCAGGTCGTTGAAGTCGGTAAAGCCTTTCGGCTCTGCGACTTGCTCGCCAGGCGCGAAGATCGGTAGCAGGGCCTTGCCACCAACCGCCTTGGCCGCTTCCTCGGCCTTGCTGCGGCCGGGGTTTATTCCCTGCGTGGCTTCGAGGTGCCGATCGTCGTCGCCGGCGATCAGGATGGGCTTGTCCGGGAACTTCGCATGCAAGGCCTTGGCGACGGGTAGCAGGTTGCCCGAGTCAAAGGCGGCGACGGTCGCGAAACCCAGCGTCTGCTGCAAGCTGCTGGCCGTCGCGTAGCCTTCGCCAATGACCAGGGCAGGGGCCTTGGCCAGGGCGTCCAGGCCGCCGACTGCATGGAAGCAGCCTTCCTTGCGGCTGTCCTTGGCGAAGCGCTTGGTGCCGTCCTCCTGGATGTACTGCATCGTCCATTGCTTGCCGTCGGTGTCGGTGGCCGGGATGTAGGTTTCCCGGCCTTCCTTGTCCGTGAAAACGCCTGCCTGCGGCTCGATTCCCTTGGTTTGCATGTACGTGGTCGGTGTGGTGACCGGCAGCAGGTGCGCCATCTGCTTGGCCACCCGCTGCGCCGCCTGCTCTTGCAGCCGCTCCTGCTCGGCAGTGCGCGCTTGCAGCTTTTCAGCCGCTTCAGCCTGTAGCCTGGCTTTCTGCTCGGGGTCGAGCGCGTAGCCCTTCGACTTCCACTTCATGTCGACGCCGGTCTTGTTGTTCTTCAGATAGCCGGCCGGGTGGCCGTCCAGGTGGCCAACATAGAAGCCGGACCCGGCTTTCTCGCTGAGCTTCTCGCCTTCGACGCTGATGCGATGTTTCTTGCCGTCCATCATCGGATGCTCGCCGCTCACGACACAGCCGATCGAGCGCAGCGCCTCGGCGAACTCGTCTCGCGGCGACATGGCCGGCCCTTGCTGGCCAGGGACGTTTTCCGGCAACCAGCGTTGCAGCCGGCTCTTGTCGGCCTTCGCGCTGGCAAACCAGGATTTCGCGGCCTTGTCCCACAGCGCGCCGGCGGCCTTGGCGGCGGCCCGTTCGCCGTAGGGAACGGCGAGATACTGGCGTTCCTGAGTACGTTGTTTCTCGGGCTTGGCCTGACCTTCCGGGGCCGCGCTGTCGGTTTGCCGTGCCCACTGGGCGAAGGGAGCGGCGTCCTTGATGCCTGCCGGAAGAAACCAGGATTGTTCCTGACGATCCCAACGCGCACCCAGCGCCTTCGCCTCGTCTTTCTGGTGGTACGGCACATCGAGATAGGTCTTTTTCGCCTGGTCGGCGTCATTCACCGCCGGCACCGACGTCTTCTCGCCCTCGATCTGTGCGACGCGCCGCTGGATATCGGCGTCGTTGAGCACGGCGGCCAGATCAGCCGACTTGCGCGCCTCTCTTGCGGCGGCAATCTGCTCGACAGTGCTGTCGGGATCGCGGCGGACCCGTTCTTCCTCGATGCGCGCCAGTTCAGCCGCCTGTTCGTGCGCGTTGGCTTCGCTGTGCGTCAAGGTCTGCATGGCTGCCTCCTGGTTTTCGCTGTCGGCAATGACCGGCGCGATCGGTTCCTGGCTTTGCTCGGTGCTCTGTTCCTGAACCTGCTTTTGCTCCAGGGCCAGCACATAGGCGTGGATCTTCTCGGCGTCGGCGGCCGCGCGAAAAACTTCGAGAGGATCGTCTTTCAGGACCTTGATCCACGTTCCGACGTAGGCCGCGTGCTGGCCGGGATCGTGGCCGATTCCGAGCTCATCGCCCATGATCATGCTGGCAATTTCTGCCCGCAGCTCTTCCTTGGCATAGGCCTCGCTGCCGAAAGGATGCTCCAGGTCACGAGCCAGGCGTGACGGATGGCCTGTCCAGTGTCCCAGTTCGTGCAGCGCCGTCGCATAGTAGGTGTCGGCGCTGGGAAACTGACCCTTTTCGGGGAGGTGGATGCTGTCGGAGCCCGGCCGGTAGAAGGCCCGGTTTTGCGGGCCGTGCTGGATCACCGCTCCGGATGCCTGCAGGATGTGCTCAACCCGTTCGAGGGCATTCCATTCCTGCTCTTTGCGCGGCTGTATCGGCGGCAGGCCGTCGATCTGCTCGGCGTTGAACACGGTGGTGAAGAACACCCGGGGCCGTTCCAGCCGCACATCGTCTTTCACCGGCTTGCCCTGGGCGTCGAGAACAGGCTTGCCGGCCTCGTCGGTCTTGGCCTGTTCCTTGCTGAATTTCCAATACTGGATCGGCGTACCTTTCTCGCCCTTGCGCGCCGGCAGCCGCCGCCTGCTTGTAGGGGTAGAACAAGCAGTTGTGTCACCAGCCGCCACCTTGGAGTAAGCCAGACTTTATTTGCTCATCCTCTTGCGCAGCAGGCGCCTTTTCAGGGCGGCGCGTTCCTGCGGATTGCGTCCCTTATGGTTGGCAATGCGATCCACCGTGGCAACCTGCCGCTTGATGGGCCAGAGTAGGAGTGGCCAGCCATCACTCGTCGCCGTCCAGGCCTCCATAGCACAAGCTGTCCGGATACAGCGCCGTCAATTGCGACAGCGTTGCCTGTACCTCTTCCAGATTGGTCATCATGTGGGAAACCTGCTCATCCAGATCGCTGGCCAGCTCGAATAGATAAGCGACCTGGCTGCGCGATCCCTCGTTGATGACGGCCATTGCCAGTTGGTGCAGCTTCAGCAGGTCTGTGCGAAGCTGCGGCGGGGTGGCGTATTCGCCATCGTTGAGATCGTCGCGCAGTTCGTCCACGGCATCGACGGCACGCAGCAGCGAATGCGTCTCAAAATTCTCCGGGGACAGTTTCTCCCACTCTTCATCGGTAATGCGGGCCACCATCGGTTGGTGCCTGGTCAAGCGACCGCGAGCGTCAGGTGTCCGACCGGCTCAGCGGCCGGCCGCACTTTGATCTCGATGTCGTAGCCGAGGCGGTTCAAGCAGTCCATCAGCTTGCGTTCGGACAGGTTCGTGAAGTCACCACGCATCATGCCCGACACCTTCGGTTGCGGAATGCCCATGCGTTTCGCCGCCTCTTGTTGAGTCAGCCCAAGGGCGCGCATCGCCTTCCTGATTTCGACCACCAAGCCGGTCTTGATCTTGAGTTTTTCAGCATCGGGCAGTCCAAGGTCGGCAAAGACGTTGCCCGAGCTGCGCTGAACCTCGACGCCTTCAATGATCCGTTTTTGCATTTCGTAGCTCCTGTGCCAATGCGTCGGCCACTTTCAGCCGAGCGCGAATGATGTCCATATCTGACTTCGGAGTGGCGATCCCCCTCTTGCTCTTCTTCTGGAAGCAGTGCAGGACGAAAACCGCTTCCGCGTACTTCACCGTGTAGACGGCCCGGTATGTGCCACCGGCATCGTCCTCGACGACCTCCAGCATGCCGGCACCACCGAAACCCTTGAGCACTTTTGCCGCGTCGTCCTGATCGCCCATCTGCGCCAACGACAGTGCGTAACCGAAGCGCCTGCGCACGTCAGACGGCAACGCCATCAGATCCTTGTAGCTGCTCGCGATCCATTCGAGCGTTTTTTCCTTATTGGTCATGGCGGTAGTTTATACCTGTTCAGGTAAAATAGAAAACGCGATACCAGTAGCGTTGATGTCGCAAAACAAGTGTTTCCCACACGGACGGCAACGCGGCGCAAACGATGGTCTCGAGAGGGCGAAAGCTGCACGGGGAACCGTGTCTGATAGGTCGGATGGCCGGAAACTTTGTCTCCGGCGTTTTCCGACTACGAAATGGCGGCTGGTGACACGGCTTGCTTGTTCTACCCCTTGTGGCGGCGATAGCCGGCTGCCTCGCAGA